>Ga0222662_1000287_pt1 | contig 46469 bp, 41 predicted proteins | sample AntAcemetagen600_FD_179821 | JGI IMG/M metagenome (GOLD analysis project Ga0222662, IMG submission 179821) | Saline water microbial communities from Ace Lake, Antarctica - #600 | ecosystem: Environmental > Aquatic > Non-marine Saline and Alkaline > Saline | place: Antarctica: Ace Lake... | reverse complement strand
GGCGTTCCGGGCCATCCAAAGCGTTCCGCGGCAACGCCGCAAGCGGCGGCCCTACAGAACATAGCAGGGCTCGCGCTTGTCATTGATCATGAGCCTGTCGAATGGCGCGATTGCCGCCTGACGTCATTGTTCACACCGCACTTTTAATTACACCCCTGCGGCAGGGTTTGGCTCGCCCAGCATACCGTCTTACTGCAAATTTTTCATCATGCGTTTTCTTCCTCTGTTGCTTCTGTTACTAAACGCGTGCTCCAAACAGGATACTATCTCCGACTTCACCAGCGACGGATGCTCCCTATTTCCCGACAGCTCCGTTATCCTCAAGCAAGAATGGAGTGACTGTTGCTTTCAGCACGACCTAGCTTACTGGAAAGGGGGGACCGCTGAGGAGCGACTTCAGGCTGATAAGGCCTTGCGCGATTGTGTTTTAAAGAAGACTGGAAACAAAGAATTGGCCGAACTCATGTATCAAGGCGTACGACTCGGCGGCAGCCCTTACTTCTACAATTGGTATCGATGGGGATACGGATGGAGCTATGAACGAAAATACGCACCTCTAACGGATGAAGAACAGGAGCAGGTGAGACAGAAGTTGGAAAAGTATTACGCTTCCGACCGCGAAGAAGACTGCGACTGCTGAAAGCGATTGGTAATGCTGGCACCGTCCTGCCAAAGAACTGATACTTCCTCAATTTTCTTGCCTTCAATAATCCCCATGAAAAGCTTTCTTAATGAGTAAGAATTCTGCTTCTGATGTGATAGATGTCGCGATTATAGGAGGTGGCGTTTCCGGTGTTTATTCAGGGTGGCGATTGGCCTCCGCAAAAGAGCAGGAACGCGTCGAGCTTTTCGAACTGAGCGACCGTATTGGTGGACGGCTTTTCTCCGTAGTTCCCGAAGGAATGCCCAACGTGCGGGCTGAGGTAGGTGGAATGCGATACATGAACTACCAGAAGCTCGTGGTGGGACTCATAGAGACGCTTGGGCTGCCTTTCCGGGAATTTCCACTCGGTGATGAAAACAACCTCTTCTACTTGCGCGGCCATCGCTTCAAGGAATCCGATTTTTCAGACCCTTCTAAAATTCCCTATTTTCTCAGAAAAGAGGAAGAAGGGAAAATCCCGCGCGCCTTATTGCGTTCGGTAATTCAAAGTGTGGCACCGGGTGTGTTAAAAATGACGGCACAGGAATTCCAGGAACGAAAACATGAGTTTTCCTGCGATGGACTCGGACTACATGAAATCGGCCTCTGGGACTTACTTGAGCGCAACCTCAGCATTGAAGCGGTCAACCTAATCCGCGATGCAGCCGGGTATGACGGCGCGGTAAGCAATGTGAACTGCGCTGACATGATTGCCCTCGCACTACATCACCTTGGCGAAGGTCCACTGAAAGAATATACTTTGGTCGACGGACTGGATGCCCTCCCCCGTAAGCTCGGCGAAAAATTCGTCGATCAGGGAGGAACCGTTCACTCGAACCACCGGCTCTTAACTTTCCACCCGGAACCCGATGGAACCCTGCGCCTCTTATTTAAAGAAACGGGCCGCGATGGAGTCATCGAAAAACGAGCCCGTAAATTGATCCTCGCCATGCCGCAAAGATCTCTGGCCATGCTAGGTGATGATTGCCCCCTCTTTCAGAACAGGCAGTTTCAGGATGATTTATCTTCGGTAGTCGGCCGACCCGCCTCAAAGATATTCCTCGGCTATGACAGGCCTTGGTGGAGAGATCTAGGAATCACTTCGGGCCGGGGAGACACCGACTACCCTCTTCGGCAATGTTATTATTTCAACACCGAGGGCGAACAACCGGGCGGCGACCCCGGCAATACAAACTCACTCCTCATGGCCGGTTATCACGATGGAAACTCCGTCGAATTCTGGAGTGCCTTCTTCGATGGAAAAACATTCCCCCACCGACTGCGCTACAATCCAGATGACGACCTCCACCTGATCGACCCGAAAGAAGTCCCACCGGAGTTAATACGGGAAGCTCATCGTCAGGTACAGATGATTCACGGAATAGACATCCCCGAACCTTACACCGCCCTCTACATGGACTGGGAACAAGATCCTTATGGGGGAGCCTGGCACACATGGAGAGTTCACGTACGTTCCGACGAAATCATGCCTCGCATCCGAAAACCCCTTACGGATCTACCCGTCTATATCTGCGGGGAAGCTTTTTCACAGGAGCAAGGGTGGGTGCAGGGCGCGCTGCATACAGCTGAGCATGTTTTGCAAGACCATCTGGGTTTATCCATGCCCGACTTCTCACCAGCTGACCACTATCTCGATCCCTGATGAAAGTAGAGAAACCATCCGATGAATTACTCAGTGAGGTCTTTCGCCTCCGTTCACTTGCAGCTGGTTACTGGACCTCCTGGTGTCTACAAGCGGCCGTCCAGCTCGACTTGTTTACACTACTGGAAAAGGAAGCGTTGCGGGCAGAAGAAGTGGCAGCCCGACTGAATCTAGAACCGGCTCTGCTCACCAGCTTGCTGAAAGTCCTGAAAATGGAGAATATTGTAGCATCAGATGATGAGGGACGTTTTTTCAACACAGACGTCGCTTCGGCAGCACTCGTAAAGGGTGCACCTCTGGACCAAACGGGCAGCATTCAGCACAATCAGGCAGCCCAAATTCTGGGACCAAGTTTTCCCAAAATCTTCCACCCCGGCTTTACCCTCCCTGCAAGTGAAGGAGTTCACGAATCTCCGAAAGACCTTTTCCTTGCGGCAAAGTCAGTCGCCAGTTTGAAGGCCTCGATCGTCTTACCCTACCTGGAACTGGGTAAAAAAGAACGCATCCTTGATCTCGGAGCAGGCTCGGGAGGCTACACGTTCCTTATGGCGCAAGAGCACCCGGACCTGACCGGCACATTGATTGAACGGGGAGCCATGGCAGAGGGCTCACAGAGCATGGCATTGGAACTCGGGCTGAGAGATCGGATCGAGGTCATCGACGAAGACTTTCTAACCGCCAATCCGGGAGAGGATTATACATTGGCCCTCGTTTCTCACATCGTTCATTTCGTTCCGTTCGAGACCTCCAAAAAGTTGTTTCACCGCGCCTTTGACTCCCTGCTGCCGAACGGGCGCATTTTTGTGCACGATCTACTCCGCGAACGTCCCGATCAACCCATGAAAGAACCTGAACTTCTGAATCTGAATGTCTACCTCCGCCAAGGAATCGGAGTCCCAACGTGCGACGAGGTGGTCGAGTGGCTACTGGAAGCCGGCTTCACCGATCCAAAAATAATCAACATGCCCATCGGCCCGAACACTCTCATCAGCGCCCGCAAGCCGTGATCGAGGTCAGTCCGAATGCCCGGCGCATGGCTACGGCCGGAGCGGTTCTTCTCAGTTTTACCGCAGGGTTCGAGCTCACCGTCACCAGTACGGCGGCACCGACCATCGTCAAAGAGCTCGGCAACCTGGAATTGTTTAGTTGGATTTTTGCAGCCTACAGCGCTGCCATGACCCTCTCCGTTCCCTTTTGGGGGAAGCTAGCGGATCGCTATGGGAGGCGGATATGCATCACTGTCAGCATACTCGGTTTTGCCATCGCAACAGCGGGGGCCGGCCTCTCGACAACTGTGCCCATGCTCATCGGGTGGCGGTTTATTGAAGGTTTGTTTGGAGGTGCTTTCACCGCACTTGGCTCCATCGTGATGGCGGATCTCTGGCCCTTGGAGAAGAGGCCAAAAACGCAGGCACTCATTGTCGTGGCCAGCGGAACGGCGAGTATCGTAGGACCTGCTTTTGGGGCGTTCCTTGTTCACTCCCTCTCCTGGCGATGGTGTTTTTACGTAACCCTACCCGGCCTCGGGATCGCACTTCTCCTCTTCCTGTTTTCCCTTCCCAAGTGGACCAATCGCAAGAAACGACCGATCGACCTGATGGGAATCGCACTATTTGCGCCCTTACTCGGGGTCATACTCGTCTCTCTCGATCAGGCCCTCTTTCTCGTGCAACACGGACTTTGGTTGGCCGCAGCTGTTCTCGGGATTGCGATCGTTGGGTGGTTGTTTTTCCGTCAGGAGCGACGGGCACACGACCCGCTCATCCCGCTCAATCTCTTCCGCATCCGCTTTTTTACAGCGGCCAATGTGATCATTCTACTAACGGGCATCTCGGTCTATGGGGCCATCGCCTACCTCCCTCTTTTCGGACAACACGTCTCCGGTTTCAGCACCGCACAAGCGGCCCATCTTCTGACACCACTTGGGATCTGTTGGGTGGGACTCTCTTCGCTCTCTTCCTTTCTCGCCCTGCGCTGGAACTTTCGCGTGACCACTATCATTGGCGCGACGGGAGCTCTCCTTGGGTTCTCCATCTTTCTCATACCCGGTCTCAATGAGAACTTTCTCTGGATGGCTGCCGGGTCCGTCGGGATCGGCATATGCGGGGCCTTCTGCCTACCACCGCTTGTGATCGGATGCCAGAGCGAGTTGCCCAAGGAGCAAATGGGTGTGGGCACTTCGGCATTGCTTTTCGCACGCAACATCGGATCTTCCGCCGGGGTTGCTGTTATGGGACTTTGGATCGGTCACACAGCTAGCTCGTCTACCTCGACAAGCTCTGTTCAGCCTTCTGCTGTGATGCATGCATTCACCGTTGGTCTCGTCATCTCCGCTATCATGCTGATTGCGGCCTTTTTCGTTCCGAAACATGTGAACGAAAATCAGGATTCGACAACTGCAACCCATTAGACATCTTACTTATAATTATGAGCGATAATTGGAAATACACGTTGGGAATCGAAGAGGAATTTCAGGTCATCGATCTGAAGACCATGGTATTAAAGCCAGTGCCAAAAAAGATATTGCGCGAAGGGTTAAAGGAGTTCCACGAACACCTGCACCGGGAAATGAATTTATCGACTGTCGAGCTGGCATCCGAGATTCTTGATGACATTGATCATGCTACCCGAAGCGTTCGGGATGGAAGGCGGAATCTCGCTAATTTCCTGAAAAACCATGGCCTCGGCATCGCCTCCGCCGGCACGCACCCCTTCTCGGATTGGCGCACCCAGGGAGTAGTCAGCGACACCCGCCACACACATCTCTTAAATAAATTCCGCCACGCCATCCGGAGCTCGGTAATATTTGGGCTTCACGTGCACGTGGCTATACCGGACCGCAGCTTGGGGCTCGCGATTGCAAACTCCTGTTATCAGTTCATACCGCTTCTCCTGGCCCTCTCGACAAATTCACCATTTTACGTCAAGGAGGATACTGGGTTTTCCTCTTTCCGAGCTGAACTTTTTCTCCAAATTCCCCGCACAGGTCTGCCTCACCATTTCGAGAGCATCGAGGAATACGATGAATTCCTCGCAACTCTTGTTCGAGCCCACAGCATCGACGACGCGAAAAATACGTATTGGGATGTTCGGATACACCCGGTCTTCCCTACCATTGAGTTTCGCATCTGCGACGGGCAGAGCCACTGGCGCGACACCATCGGTCTCGCTGCGGTCATTCAGGCCCTTGTCGCCTCATTGCACAGGGATCACCTTGCCGGAAAGGAACTGATGCCCCACCGCCGACGCGCTCTCGGAGAAGAAAACCGTTGGCGGGCTTCACTCGATGGCATCCATGGTCAAATGATTGATTTCGAGACGCTGGAACCAGCCGAAACCATAGATCTAATCAAGCGGATGTTAGCCTACATCGACCCGATGGTGGACGAGCTTGGAAGCAGAGAGGAAGTCGAATACATTCACGACTTTATCCGAAAGAAGAAAACTGGCAGTGATCATCAAGTGAGTGTCTATGATGATTCCATCGATTTCAAAGAGGTGGCTCGCTATATCCACACTCAAACAAACGCTGACCTCGAAGAATAAACCGTAATGGACCAAAAACTACAGAAGCAGGTTATCGATAGTTCGAGCGATGCCACATACGCTGCCATTCTCGACGAATTTAGAAAATACACGGGAGTAGAACCTCCACCCCGCCTCCTGGAGGCTCCGGTTTTCTTTTCCCGTGACCTTAAAAATCAATGCATCGATGCGGCCATGGATCTTTGCCGCCAAATGCGGGGGAAAGAATTTATCCGAAAGACCGAGTCGGCGATCCCCGACCGGTTCCGAACGCCAAACGAGACGACCCATCCCAATTTCATTATTCTGGACTTTGCGGTCATCGAAAAGGACGACGGTTTCGGCTTGGGGTTGATCGAACTGCAAGGGGCACCATCGGTAAATGCCCTGGCTCTACTTTTTGACGACTACTACCGAAAACACCTGACCATCCCGGAGGGGCAGACCGCTTATCCGCCCGGGATGACGCGCGAACGCTCCGAGCAATTGCTCCGAGACGTTATTCTTGGGAAACATGATCCCGAAAACGTCGTCCTGACCGAAATCGTCCCGGAAAAACAAGGAGGATACATTGATCAAGTCGCTACCTGCCGGATGTTGGGCATTCAGGAGGTTCCTATCGATGAACTGCAAAAGAAGGGAAACAAGCTCTACTACAAACGTGATGGTATCGACGTTCCCATTCACCGCCTGTACAATCGTTGCGTTCTCGAGGAGATCGACGAGCGGAAGGCTACCCTTAATTTCTCCTTCCAGGATGATCTCGATATGGAGTGGGCAGATCATCCAAATTGGTTTTACCGAATCAGCAAATTCACTATGCCAATGCTCGATTCGCCATACGTGCCGCCTTGCACAGTCCTCTCCAAATTGGATGCGATACCGACTGATCTGGAACATTATATCATGAAACCCCTCTGGGACAAAGGAGGCCATGGTGTGAACGTCAATCCAACCCGCGCTGATGTTGAAGCCGTCGAGAATCCATCGAACATGATCCTGCAGAGAAAGATCACTTTTGCCACTGCCTTCCATTCCCCTGCCGGACCCCGGAAAATTGAACCCCGCGTCATGTTGCTCTGGCTGGACGAGGCCGAAGAACCCGAGATCGTTAGTATCAAACCACGTGTCTTTGCAGGAAACCTGAGCAACGAACATCCGGGCGATGTGCCTTGGGTCGGGGCGACCATTACCTATTTTCCTGAATAAGATGGGGGAACATCGCCCGATCCGTGCCATTGGAACGTGGCAACTGATCTTCATTGCCGTCTCGTCAATGGTTGGATCGAGCTGGCTCTTTGCAGCTCTCTACACCTCACAGTTAGCCGGACCAGCGGGAATATTTTCCGTTCTAATCGGGGGGATTATCATGCTCGCGATTGCAATGGTTTTTGCTGAGCTTTCCACCATGTTCCCTGTTGGCGGTGGTTCAGCACGACTGCCATTTTTATCCCACGGGGGTTTGGCTGGATACGTCGTGGGATTTCTCAATTGGACCGCATACCTTGCAGTGGCCCCGATGGAGGTAACCGCCCTTATTGAATATACTGCCGACATTTATCCGTGGCTAACCGTGACAGAGCATGGTGAGAAGGAGCTTTCGGGCTATGGACTTCTCGCGGCGATCCCCATCCTTCTCCTTCTCGTAGTCCTCAACCTTTTCGGGGTAAAGCTCCTTGCAAAAGCGAATTTCCCCCTCGCCATTTGGAAGCTGGCAATACCCGTTCTCACCATCGCCGCCTTTGCCCTCACACGTTTTGATACGGGCAACTTCACGACCAGTGGCGGTTTTGCACCGATGGGCGTGAACGGGGTCCTCGGTGCGGTAGCAGCAGGGGGATGCGTGGTCGCCTACCTCGGTTTTAGAAGTGTATTGGAAATGGCCGGGGAGGTGAAGAACCCTGGCAGGGCCATCCCTCTGGCTATGATCGGTGGCATCGTCTTCTGCATGGTTCTCTATTCCCTGCTCAATCTTACATTTGTCGGTGCTTTGGACCCGAAAGCTTTGGCGCAAGGATGGGATGGATTGGTTAGCACGACCAAGGCTGGCCCAATTGCCGCAATTGCTCTCCAGCTGGGGCTGGGCTGGCTCATGGTTCTGCTCTTGATTGATGCCATAGTCTCACCGAGCGGCACAGCCCTGATCTACACAGGAGTATCAGCACGGGTTAGTCGGGCTATGAATCAAAACGGAGCTTTCCCAAGATTCTTTGCAAAACTAAATCACCACGGAATCCCAGCCTACGGAATACTCTTCAACTTTCTGATCGGCATGATCCTGCTCCTACCCTTCCCGGGCTGGCAAAGCATGATGGGCATCATCTCCAGCTCCCTTGTCCTGTCTCTTGGATTCGGCCCGATCAGCCTGCTAGCACTTCGCAAGCAATTCCCGGATCGAAAGAGACCCTTCCGCTTACCAATGGCTACCCCCTTTGCAGCGATCTCTTTTATTTGCTGTAACTTCGTGGTTTATTGGGCGGGTTGGCGCACCAATAGCATGCTCGCCATTCTCGTTGGCATTGCCTTGGTCCTCTTCCCAATCATGGTCCCTCGCGTCAGTAAATCGCCTATCACCTGGCGACCTGCAATCTGGATCGTCCCCTATTTTATTTCGCTCTTTCTCTGCAGCTGGCTCGGCCAATATGAAGGACTGAAGGTAATATCCGCCGGATGGGATTTAATCATCATAGCAATCATTAGCATCGGTGCGCTCTGGCTCGCACTGAGAGAAAGACGTTCCGACGAGTCGGCCAGGGCCGCTGCGAAAGATCCGGGGTTTGCTATTTAAAACGGAGAGCAATCGGGGGAGCAACGCAAAGCACACTCCACGGGTTCGCCTCAGTCGACTGACGTCTCACCCTTAGACTTCGGCGAAAGAATCAGCCATTCTGTTTCTTCGTTCCGACCCTCGAGCATGAAATACTTCTTGAGCCCCTTAGGAAAAAGATTGAGCAAAGAATGGGCGGGGAAGTCTTCCAAGGTGCGATCCCGAAGTTCGATCCGCTTGATCTCGTGGGTTGCAGAGGCTCGCACCGTAAGCACTTCACGAATATCGGCGTGTGCGAAGAAATGGAGTTCTATTAAAAGGTGACAGTCTGCGAGAGCCGGCACCTTCTCTAGATCAAAGAGCTCAAACTCGTAACCCTCACAATCCAGAATGACGAGTGTTGGCGACTCAAGCCCCACCTCGCTGGCCAAGGCTTCCGGATCGCAAAATCCTTTAACCGTCACCCGGTCTTGGAGATGGTTCCGCCGAAGTAGTTTTTTCTGCAGGCTCCGGCCAAGGGGATCCCCCTCAAAGGCAACGACCTTCGCTTCGGGAAGACTGTTGGCAAAACCCGCGGCATAATACCCCTCAGCCGTGCCAACATCTACAATTTTGGCTGGCTTGAGATCGATCAAACTAAGCACCTCTTCGTGCAATTCCACCTCATAGGTTGCGATCAGCTTGTTGTAGTAGGCCGACCCAACGCTCGTGTAAACATACCGAAGCCCCTTAAATGGACCCGCCACCACCTTGCGACCACAAAGCCAGTAATAAAGCCAGTGGGCCACCAGGTATGGCTGTGCCCAGTGCGGCAGTTTCTTCTTTAAAGCGGTGTAGGTGGATTTGACCATCAGTGGAATCGATTATTTGAAGTTCTGTTTGGAACATTCTCCCCCTCGAAAAGCAACGGCAAAGCGGTTATCATTTCAAAGCTGTGAAAGCAAAAATATCCACGGACCCTCACTACTAGAAGATCATGGACTCCTGAAAAACTAAAAGTATCCAACGTTACCAAGTTTGGCATTTGGTCTTTTGCCTTTGCACTATCGATGTATTCCTACAATCTATATCGCTTATGGAATTGAAAAATACTGGACTAGGAACCCGTGCGCTGCACGCAGGTCAAACCCCCGATCCCGTTACGGGGGCACGGGCTGTGCCACTACACCAGACGACTAGTTTCGTCTTTCGCGACACGGAACACGCCGCAAACCTCTTCGGCCTCAAGGAACTCGGCCATATTTATACCCGCCTGAACAATCCGACCAATGACGTCCTCGAAGCCCGGATCGCTGCACTCGAAGGCGGGAGCGGAGCCCTCGCCCATTCCAGCGGCCAAGCCGCAATCACCGACACCGTTCTAAACGTTCTCGGCGCGGGGGACCACATGATCTCCGTCGCTCAACTCTATGGCGGCACTTACAATCTTTTCCATTACACCCTACCCAAACTCGGTATCGAGGTGTCTTTCGTTGATGTCGACGATCCAGAAGGATTCCGCAAGGCCCTAAAGCCAAACACGAAGCTCTTTTACGGCGAGGGCCTCGGCAATCCACGCCTCAATATTTTCCCGATCGAAGAGGTCGCAGGCATCGCCAAAGAGGCGGGTGTTCCTCTGGTCATCGACAACACGGCCCTCAGCCCCATTCTAAACCGTCCACTCGAGTGGGGAGCAAATGTCGTCGTGCACAGCACGACAAAGTACATCGGTGGTCATGGCACTTCCATTGGCGGGATCGTTGTCGATGGCGGTAATTTCGATTGGGGCTCCGGAAAGTTCCCCGGATTCACCGAGCCCGACCCTAGTTATCACGGTCTCGTGCACTGGGATACGTTTAAGAGCTTTGAACCCATGGGTGGTGCAAACGTTGCCTTTATCCTGAAAATGAGACTACAGCTCCTCCGCGACATCGGTGCATGCCCTTCTCCTTTCAATTCCTGGATGAAGCTTCAGGGGCTGGAAACTCTCCATATCCGAATGGAACGCCATTGCGAAAACGCGATGAAAGTTGCGCAGTTCCTCGAAGGACATGACGAGGTGAAATGGGTAAATTACCCAGGCTTGGCTTCCAGTCGCTACCACGACTTGGCCAAAAAATACATGGAACCCGGTATGTTTGGCGCCCTGGTCGGCTTCGGCGTGAAAGGTGGTATCGAAGGCGGTAAGAAGTTCATCGAGAAGCTTACACTATTCAGCCACCTGGCGAATATCGGTGACGCCAAGTCTCTGGCCATCCATCCGGCGACGACGACCCACAGCCAGCTCACTGCCGAGGAGCAGCAAACCTCCGGGGTGACCGATGATTACGTCCGCCTCTCTGTCGGGATTGAGAACATCGAGGACATCCTCGCCGATATAAAGCAAGCTCTCGAGAGCTAAGTCTGGAACACTGATGCGAATGAATACCCACCCGCAATCGTTAGCCAATGCCCGGCGGGCAGGCTTCGGATCCCTCGCCTTCTGGCTGGGTCTTTGGGCGGTCGTGATCGGTCTCGTAAGCCTCTACCTCGGCATCGACGCCCGCAATGTGGCAAACGATGCGGAGCGAAGAATGGAACGGAATGTGGAACTCCTCGACGAGAGCCGCGTCAAAATTGAGGAACTCGAAATTCGGGTTCGGGAAAGTCTCGACCTTACCGAACAGCGGGTGAAAGAAATAACATTTACCGCGGAGCAAAATGCAACCCGGCTGAAAACTACCGCCGATCAATTATCCTCCACCCGCCGTGTCGTGTCTGAACTGATCGAGAATCTGACCGCACAGAAGCAGGCCCTCACCGAATTTGCTACTCGCATTCCAGCGATCCCCAAAGACGTCCAGACCCAACGGACCCAACCACCGCCTGAGATAACTACAAGCGACACGTCGAACCGCACACCGACACCGACTCAACCGACTGAAACCGAACCCAAAGAACCCACCACCTACACCGTTCAGTCCGGAGACACTTTGGTGGATATCGCCCGGCGGAAAAATCTCAGCGTTCCCGATCTTTTGGATGCAAATCCAAGAATTGATCCGAACGTGATTCGGGTCGGACAAAAACTGAATCTTCCGGATTAACCGGACCTTTCACTATGCACGCAAATTGTGACCAGTACGACCCTGCCCAAATTGAACCTTTCTGGCAGAATTTTTGGGAGAAAAACGGCACCTTCCGCGCCTCGGATCCGGACGGAAGACCAAAGTTCTACGGATTGGACATGTTTCCCTATCCCTCCGGGGCTGGTTTGCACATCGGCCACCCCGAGGGTTACACGGCCACCGATATTGTTTGCCGCTATAAAAAAGCTAAGGGCTTCAACGTCCTGCACCCTATGGGTTGGGATGCCTATGGTCTTCCTGCCGAGCAGTACGCGATCAAAACCGGCACCCATCCGGCTCAGACCACCAAAGCCAACATCGAAAACTTCCGCAAGCAGATCAAACAAATCGGCTTCGCCATCGACTGGAGCCGTGAGATCAACACGACGGATCCGGACTACTACCGTTGGACTCAGTGGATCTTTCTCCAGCTCTTCCGCCTGGGCTTGGTCTATGTTGACGAGCGCCCCGTTTGGTGGTGTCCGGAATTGAGGTCCGTCCTCGCCAATGAAGAAGTGATCCAAGGGAAATCCGAGGTGGGAAGCCACCCCGTCGAGCGCCGCAATCTCAGACAGGTAGTACTCCGCATCACGGCTTATGCCGACCGCCTCCTCGATGGACTGAAAGATCTCGACTGGCCGGAGTCGACCAAGCGCCAACAACAGGCTTGGATCGGGCGCAGTGAGGGTGCTGAGGTCAACTTCATCATTGATGCGGGAACGAAACCCACAGCAACCGTCTTTACCACGCGACCAGACACCCTCTTCGGCGCGACCTATCTGGTTCTCGCTCCCGAGCATCCTCTCGTCGACTCCATCATCGATCCGGAACGGCGGAACGAAGTGGAGGCCTATCGAGAAAAGGCCCGTGCAAAAAGCGATCTGGACCGCACGGATTTGGCCAAGGAGAAAACCGGCATCTTTACCGGTGCGTTCGCCATCAACCCGATCAATAGGGCGCGCATACCCGTCTGGATCGCCGACTACGTTTTAGCCAGTTACGGGACCGGTGCCATTATGGCAGTGCCCGCGCATGACGAACGTGATTATGAATTTGCCCAAGAGTTCCAACTCCCCATCCAACGTGTTGTGGAACCCGGTAATTCGGGGGGCAACGGTCACTCACCCGAACTTCCGTACGCGGGAACCGGGAAGCTTGTCCATTCCGGAGATTTTTCCGGGCTGGACTCGAATGAGGCCGGGAAACGAATCACCGTAAAACTTGAAGAGCAGGAAGCCGGCAAGGCATCCGTAAACTATCGCTTGCGTGATTGGATTTTCTCCCGCCAACGCTATTGGGGAGAGCCGATGCCATTGGTCTGGGTGGACAGGTCAGGATGGGAAAAAGCCGTCGCAAACGCTAATTCAGCTGTCGCACAAGCCCTTCCTGAGGAACCGGTCACCAGCACAGTGGATGGCAAAACAGTCTACGCGCTACCCGTTCCACCGGAGCAATTACCACTGACCCTTCCCGAAGTGGAAACCTTTCAACCCGCCGGCACCGGGGAGAGCCCCTTGGCTACCGTTCCGGAGTGGCTCAACATCTGGTTTCACTGCGAGACCGGAGAAGCACAATCCCGCACGGACGACACCCCACCGGGAGACGCTTGGATGCCTGCCCGACGCGAGACGAATACCATGCCTCAGTGGGCAGGATCCTGTTGGTATCATCTCCGCTATATGGATCCCGCTAACGCCGAAGCTTTAGTGGATCCTGAGAAGGAGAAATACTGGCAGAGCCCCGACCTCTACATCGGCGGAAGCGAACACGCCGTGCTGCACCTTCTGTATGCACGCTTTTGGCACAAGGTTCTTCACGATGTTGGCGCAGTCTCCTCCGACGAACCGTACCGCAAACTTTTCCACCAGGGGATTATCCTCGGTGGAGACGGCGAAAAAATGTCCAAGAGCCGCGGCAACGTGATCAATCCGGAGGTGGTCATTGACGAATACGGGGCAGACTCCCTACGCCTCTTTGAGATGTTCCTCGGACCCCTCGAAGACATGAAACCGTGGAATCCATCCGGAATTGAGGGCGTCTACCGATTCCTTAAAAAAACGTGGCGAGCATTCGTCGGACCCGACGGTAACAAAGGATCAGCGCTGAAAGAAGATGGCGAGGAAACAGCCGAGATTCGCAAGGGACTACACGAAACGATTCATAAGGTAACGAAAGACATCGATGGCCTGCGGCTAAACACCGCCATTTCCCAGATGATGATCTTTATCAATCAACTCACGAAGGCTGATACCATCCAAGTGGATACGGCCAAAAAGTTCCTTCAACTCCTAGCCCCTTTCGCACCTCACATGTCGGAAGAAATCTGGGTTCGTCTAGGTGGCAAGCCAGGCATCGTGGCAGCTCCCTGGCCGGTAGCCGACCTCTCCCTTCTTACGAGTGATAACGTCAAATACCCGGTTCAGGTAAATGGTAAAGTCCGTGGCGAATTGGAGACAGGAAAAGACACGGGTAAAGATGAAGTCCTTGCCAAGGCGAAGGAAATTGAAAAAGTCGCCTCTTTTCTGGAAGGAAAAACGATCCGGAAAGAGATTTTCGTTCCCGGCAAGATCATCAACTTCGTCGCGAATTGATTGGAAAGCGTGCGAGACGCTTCTAGGTAGCCGCCAACCGAGAGACGGCCCGACACAAGGTCGGGTCCCTACGGGGCGTGTCCTTTTTAATCCCCATGTAGGTCCGGCGCTCGTCGCCGCGCCGCTCTATGGCTGTGGGCGGGGGCTTCAGCCCCGGCTTCTTTACTGGTGGATGGATCAGCGCTAAGCGGTTATGTTCCCACGAAGTACCCAAGAAACATTTTTGCCATTATGATGGGCAAGGCTAAAGCCATGCCCCTCATTCCTTTACCATTTAGAGCCAACGCTTAGTGTAACGCGTTTTGCTAGGTCCGAATAGCCGAGGGATCGACTAGACTTTTTCGGGCTGCTCAGCTTTTGCAGTCTCTTCTGCTTTCACTGATGTCTCGTGCGACTCAACTGTTTTCTCGGCGTTGTGCTGCGGCAATTGCTTCTTTTCTTCAGCTTGTTTTTTCTCTTGGGCCCGTTTTTTATCATCGTTCGGATCTTCGTTCATCGCGCTCCGAATATCATCCTCCACTTCGGAGGTTGCCTTCTTGAATTCACGCAGCGACTTCCCCATGGATCGGGATAGTTCGGGTAGGCGCTTTGCACCGAAAAGCAGGAGAACAATGAGGAGGATCAGGAAGATCTCCATCGCACCAAGATTTTGTATGAAGCCGAGCATGCTCAAAATTGTGCTGAAGTTCCTATTAATTGCAATGCATTTCTAGACAATCTGGTTTGTTCCCAAAACGAACTCCCAAGTAGCATTCCTTGCATCTAGTTCCCTTCTTGCCACCGCGAACCTGAACCTCAAGGGTGCTTTCTGATGACCAACGCCAACGAACATCCTTTTCTCAATCGCACTCGACCAGTCGACTGGTCCACACTTCCTCCTGAAAGTTTGGTGGCCGATATCCGGCTAGCCATCGAGACGGCCGAAGTACAATTGGCATCGATTGAAAACCTCCCCATGGAACTGGCCACCTATGATACTGTGATCGTGGGGATGGATGTCGCTCTCCAGGACTTGTCTGATGCCTGGAGCTTGGCCGGACACTTGAGCAGCGTTCGGACCAGCACCGAATTCCGGGAAGCCTACAACAAGGTTCTCCCGGAGGTGAGCGACTTCTTTTCCGGGATCTGTCTCCGCGAAGACCTCTGGGAGCGGGTTCGCGAAGTTTCGGATACGGCACCCGGCCAGATCGATGCGATCCATGTCAGACACATGCAGGAGACCCGAAAGGATTTTGAAGAGGCCGGAGCTAATCTTGATGAAGCGGGGAAAGACAGGCTTCGTAAAATCGCAGCCAAGCTCGCCGCAGTGACCCAAAAGTTCACCGAAAACGTTCTCGATTCATCGGAGGCCTGGGAATTGATCGTTACCGACGCGGCCCGTCTGGACGGCCTTCCGTCATCCGCCCTGCACGCTGCGCGCGAAGATGCGAGATCCCACAGTAAAGGAGACGATGCCACTCCCGCCTGGCGCTTTTCCCTGCAGGCTCCCTCCTACTTGCCCATCCTTCAGTACGCCCATTCGGATGAGCTGCGAAAGGAGGTTTGGACGGCGGCCAGTCGAATCGGCAACGACGACCAACACCACAACCCCGAGCTTGTCCTTGAGATCCTGCGGCTCCGCAAAGAGAAGATCGCTTTACTCGGGTTCCCGACCTTTGCCGATTACACAACCGGACGCCGGATGGTGAAAAATGGTTCTGCCGCTGTGAACTTCGTGGAAGAACTTCACGAGAAAATTTTGCCCCGTTTCCGTGAGGAAATTGCTGACTTGGAAAAATTCCGTGCCGAACAATCCCAAAGTGATCTCCGCAAATTGGAACCTTGGGAGGTTCCCTACTGGAGCGAGAGGATGCGAAAAGCGCTTTTTGACTTCGACGAAGAAGAGCTCCGTCAATGGTTCCCCATCGAGTCAGTCCAAAAGGGTCTCTTCACCTTGGCCGAGAAAGTTTTCGCGGTTCGCATCGTTCCGAGAAAGGAGGACAAATCTGGCAGCTTGTGGCATTCAGATGTCGAGTTTTTCGATCTGGAAGACTCTGCTGGGAATTGCCTGGGATCATTCTACGCGGATTGGTATCCTCGCAAAGGGAAGCGGGATGGTGCTTGGATGAATCCCCTCTTTACCGGGTCTCCCTTTCACCCAACCACACCCATTCCCCACACCGGCGTTATCTGCGGCAACCTGACTCCCCCTTCTGGAGACAAGCCAGCGCTGCTGACGCATCGTGAAGTTGAAACGATTTTCCACGAATTTGGTCACCTCCTCCACCACCTCTGTAGCAAGGTGACTGTCCGCGCCCTATCCGGAACCAATGTGGCTTGGGATTTTGTGGAGCTACCCTCCCAGATCATGGAGAATTGGTGCTGGGAACGGGAGAGCCTCGACCTCTTCGCCCTCCACCACAAAACCGGTAAACCCCTCCCGGAAGACCTCTACCAAAAGATGAGGCGGGCGAGAAACTTCCAAAGTGCGATCCAGACCATGCGGCAACTCTCCCTTGCGAAGATGGACTTGGAGCTTCATCGGAGCACGCAATTCGACAGTGAGGAAGAACTGTTTTCCTTCTTGGAGAAAATACTCGCTGATTACCGGATCCCTCTTCAAACCGAGCCACCAAGCATCCTTCCCCGGTTCACCCACCTCTTCGGGTCCTCCACAGGGTATGCGGCCGGATATTACAGCTATAAATTTGCCGAGATGCTCGATGCGGATGCGTTTAGCCGCTTCCAGAAAGAAGGCATCCTCAACGCCGAAACGGGTCGAGCTTTCCGGGAGATGATCCTAGCCCGTGGAAACAGCGAGCCACCGGAAAAGCTTTTCAAAGATTTCATGGGAAGGGATCCCGACCCAGAAGCCCTGCTGGAACGGGCAGGGCTGGGAGCAAAGGTCACAAACTGAGTCAAACTGACACTTCCCTGCGCTCTGGAGTAGGACTCATCCCCGGACTTGCTCGTCGATTTCTTTCGCAAGCACCTACTATTGAATCATTTAAAAAATCACTTAAAATACACTTGGATCTGCTTGATTGGGGACTGAAATTTGCTTTTATCTTTCAATAGTTCTAACCCGGAAATGACATGATACTTTACCTAACACTCATCATCCCAACTATGCTGCTCGGTCTTTGGGCCCAGCACCGCATTGGCTCGACCTACAAACGTTTCTCGCAAGTCAAATCCCGCAGTGGAATCACGGGCGCGGAAGCAGCGAACTATGTTATGAGACAGGCAGGGATCACCGACGTCACGATCCAGCCCATTCAAGGCCACTTAACCGATCATTACGACCCAACCCATAAGCGGCTTTGCCTGAGTGAGGAGAACTTTCGCGGCACAAGTCTGGCCGCCCTCGGTGTCGCGGCCCATGAGGCGGGTCATGCGATCCAGCACAAGGTAGATTACTCCATGCTCAACGCCCGCATGGCTCTGGTCCCCGCCACACAAATCGCCTCTCAGATTTTGCCCTTTGCTATTATCGGAGGATTTATCTTTCACGCTACCGGGCTGATTTTATTGGGTGTGATTGCCTACGCCATCCTGACCGTTTTCCAGCTAGTGACCCTTCCGGTGGAATTCGATGCCAGCAAGCGCGCAGTCGCGCAACTCGATGGGTTGGGCATTTTAGACCAAGACGAGTTGCCAGGGGTGAAGAAAACACTCAACGCAGCCGGGTGGACCTACGTCGCCGCATTCGTGACCTCTCTTGCCTGGTTGCTGTACTTTTTGGCGGCGTCCCGTCGGTAACGGTAGGCCGATGCTTTGCAACCTCAGGCGAAGGCTACTCTTCCCTCTTTTCTGCTTAGCACTCACGTTTGAGGTATCGGCAAGGGAACTGATCGAGGAGGCCTCGCATCTTTCCATCGAGACCCGTCCATACGGGTATGCGGTCGAAGTCGACGACCCCGTGCAATCGGGGAAAATCTTGTCTTATCAATTGGTGTCAGAGGGAAATACCCCGCCGGCAAAAGAGGATGAGGGTCTCGTCATACGAATCCCGGTTGAGCGAATTGTTTCCCTCTCGACTACTTATATCGGACCGTTCGAGGCGCTGAACAGTCTTGGCCGAATTGTTGCCATCGACAGAGGAAAGTATGCCTATTCGACCCGCCTAAGAGATTCTCTGGAGAAAAATGAAGTCGTTGAGGTGGGCACCTCCGATCAACTCGACATCGAATCGGTAATTGCCGCAAAACCGGACCTCGTTCTGATGACTCGGATCACTCCAGGGCAGGGCGGAATCGAAAGTCGGTTAGCTGCTGCTGGCATTCCCGTTTTGGTAACGGCAGCCTGGAAGGAAAACAGCCCCCTGGCCCGCAGCGAGTGGATCAAGCTCTTTGGTGTTCTGGTGGATTCGGAAGCAAAGGCTACCGAGCTCTTCGAGTGGACACAGAAACGCTACCGGGACCTGCAGGAAATCGTCACAGAAGCCGCGCCAGTCAGACCACGGGTGCTCTGGTCCGCACCATTTGGGGGAGTTTGGTATGTGCCCGGCGGTGCCAGTTACTCCGCCCGTTTTTTAAACGACGCGGGAGCAGAATACCTTTGGGAAGAAAACGACCAGACGGGTAGTTTTCCCATCGATTTCGAATCCGCAATTGCTGCTGGCTTCTCTGCCGAATACTGGTTTAGCCCAGGCCAATACCGAAGCCTCGCCGCGCTCGCTAATGCCGATGAACGGTTCCGCTCTCTTCCCCTATTTCAGGAAAAACGGGTCTTCAACCGGACCCGGAGAATCTCGGAGGCAGGAGGAAACGATTTTTTTGAATCAGGCATCGTCCACCCAGACCGCATCCTTGCCGATATGATTCACATTCTCCATCCGGAACTCCTCCCCGATCACAAGCTATTCTACTTTGAAAGGCTACCCCTGTCGCAGGAATAGAAATGACCAGAGGCTCGCTACAAGCGGCGGCCCTACAAAATAATCTTCCGTAGCGTGCTCGCTTGCGAGCGCCTGCAGTGGAGTCCGACCTTCCAACACCCGACGGGCCAAGCACGACGCTGGCGTCCGCAAGCGGACACGCCACACAGCATGCAGATCCGTAGCGTGCTCGCTCGCGAGCGCCTGCGATGGAGTCCGGCCTTCCAGCACCCTGCGGGCCAAGCACGACGCTGGCGTCCGCGAGCGGACACGCCACACAGCATGCAGATCCGTAGCGTGCTCGCTCGCGAGCGCCTCCTGACCCTCTCATACAGGCCTCTTCCCTTGCGTTCCAGATACCAGTCCGATACGGTTATATCATGATAAAAGCCTTAACAGCCAATGCAAAGGGAGAGCCTTTTCAGATCTCTGAATATGATCCGGGTGAATTAGGAGCCAAAGAAGTAGAGATCAAAGTCTCCTACTGCGGCCTTTGTCACAGTGACCTCTCCATTTGGAAGAACGAATGGGGCATTTCACACTATCCGTTGATTGCTGGACATGAGGTCGTCGGGACGATCTCTGCTGTCGGCAACTCGGTGAAACATTTGAAAGAGGGCCAAAAGGTAGGTCTTGGATGGTTCTCCGGATCCTGCATGACCTGCCCCACTTGCATGGGTGGCGATCACAATTTATGTGGAGAGGCTGAACAGACGATCATCGGCAGGCATGGTGGATTTGCAGACCGTGTCCGCGCCGAATCAGAATGGGTGTTCGCCCTACCTGACGCATTGGATTTCACAAAAGCAGGACCACTTTTCTGCGGTGGCATAACGGTCTTCAACCCTTTCGTGATCAACAACATCAAACCAACGGATCGCGTAGGCATTCTCGGTATTGGAGGACTTGGACACTTGGCGATACAGTTCGCCGCTGCATGGGGCTGCGAGGTCACTGCCTTCTCCTCTTCTCCCGACAAGGAAGATGAGGCGAAAGAGCTGGGGGCTCATCATTTTGTAGCGAGCCGTGACCCAAAAGAGATAGAAAAGGTCGCGAACTCACTCGATATGATCTTGGTCACGATCAACGTTCCGCTGGATTGGGAGCCTTTCCTTGCAGCTCTCCGAGCGAAAGGAAAGATACATTTCGTAGGAGCAATCCCCGAAGTAAAAGTTGGTTTTTTCTCTCTCCTGCCCGGTCAGAAGAGTTTGGGTGCATCCCCTCTTGGCAGTCCGGCTACTGTAATAAAAATGCTGGAATTCTGTGCCCGCCATGACATCGCTCCAATTGTGGAAGAGATGAAAATGAGCGAACTCAACGAAGCTCTGGAAAGACTGGAGAGCGGAAAACCCCGCTACCGGATCGTCCTGAAGAACAATTTGTAAAATGGGTTCAGGCTGGAGACGGCCCGACACAAGGTCGGGTCCCTACGGGTGGGATGGTGTAAATTTTAGTCTATATGTAGGGTCCGGCGCTTGTCGCCGCGCCGTCGCCATGTAGGGTCAATCCTCACTTATCGCCGCGCCGCCCTTACGTCAGGAACCTGGGCGACGTTTTTTCTTTTTCTTCGCAGTCGATGGCACTACGACGGGCTCGTTGGCCACATCGGACCTCTTATTGGTGATATACTGCTGCAAGATCGTGAGCAGATTCTGAACCGTCCAATACAGGACCAAGCCGGAAGAAAAGTTATAGAGAATGAAGAGAAATACGAAGGGCAGAAGTTTGAAGATCTTCTGCTGCATGGCATCTCCACCGGTCATGGCAGGTGTCATTCGCATCTGGAAGAACATCGTCACTCCCATAATTACCGGTAAGATATTGATCGGCAGGCCGTAGATCTCGGCAACCGTATCGGGCCGGGACAAGTCATTGATCCAGAGGAATGGTGCGTAGCGAAGCTCCGAAGCCGTCCGCAGCATCCAAAAGAGTCCGATGAAGATCGGCATTTGAATGAAGATCGGAAGACACCCTGCCGCAGGATTCACCTTGTTCTCCCGGAAGAGCTTCATGGTCTCCTTCTGCATCTTCTGCGGGTTATCCTTGAACTGCTCCCGCAACTCTTTGAGAGGGGCTTGGATTTTCTGCATCCGTTTCTGTGAAGCAGCTGCCTTAGCGGTCAATGGCCAGAAGAGCAGCTTGATGATGACCGTCATAACGACGATGGACCAACCCCAGCTCGGGATAAAGGAGTGCACAACGTAGAGGAAGGAGAGCAAAATTTTGCTGAAAAATCCAAAGAACCCGAACTGCATGACTCGGTCCTGCTCCTCACCCAACTTTGTCAGTCGCTTGAATTCCTTGGGGCCAGCGTAGAAGTCGATTGAGATGATCTGGCTATCGCCGGGATCGATTCGTGCGATTGGAAAAGCCAAACTGGCACGCACTGCATCCGCCAACTTCGCGTCGGCTGGCGTAAGAGGCTGAACCGAAGCTCCGGTTGCAAAGAATCCATTGCTCTGGAGCCCTTCCCTAGGTGTAGCTACAAAAGCGAAGAACTGATTTTTCACGGCACCCCATACGAGTTGAGAGACCGTCTCTTCAACCTGCGGAACGGCCTCGCTAGCACCGATCCCCATAATAAAGCCGTTACTGCCTTTAAATTTCTTATTCCCAATAAATTCAGTATCCTCTCCATCGAAGTAACCGAAATTCAGGAACTCCCCCTGCTTGTCGGCTCCGATTGAGTAGACCGTCCCCAAATGTAAATAGGCTCCAGAACCAGATTGAAGAGCTTGAGAAGATTTATTGATTAATTCTGTCTCGTGCTGAATTAGATAGGGATCAACCCCTTCTGCACCGGCCGCATTGATCTCAAAACTACGCCGAACCAAGATTCCGCCCCCGAGGGACCGCTCGAAGACGACCCGTGTCTGGGTTGTCTGATCTGTAACGATGCGATAAGGTTTGTTGTAGGAAAGAGCCGACTCGGGCCCCTGGAAAGAAACACCAAGGGCAGGCAAATTCGTATCCGCATTGAACACGAAGGTGTCCAGCCCCCCTTGCTTCGTTTGTAAAAAATGGATTTGTTTGATGCCTCCCCCCAAAGAAGTGAATTCCACATCAATAAAGTCATTCGCGAGGCTATGCAGTTCCTCACTCGCGTTGATCACTGCTTCAATCTCAGCAGCAGTCGTTTCCTTTACCGGTTGAAAAGCAGAGCTCTCAGCAGCGGGCTGAGTATCTGATCCTCCAGACTCAAGAGAACCGCCCTCTAAATTCCCAAAGGCTGGTGCACTCGCAGATGGACGATCTGAATTCCCGGTCACTTCGACCTCCTCGCTGGTCTCAGGTTGGGCCGGCAGCTCTTCCATCTGCATCGACTGGTAAAACATGAGCCCAAATGCCGCCAAAATGAAGGCGAGGCCGATCAATACATTTTTTTTATCCATTACTCAGAAAGGGGTTTGGTGAGCCGATCCCGCATGCGATGGGCTACGTCTTGTTGTAAAATTGAAAATGGTACGCGATCCACGCCTCCTCGGGCGATCACGACAACATCCAGAGGTTCGGTAAAGTCGGGTGACAAAAAGCGAAAGATTTCCCGAAATCTTCTTTTCACTAAATTTCTGACGACCGCTCCGCCAACCTTGCGCGAGACCGACAATCCCAAACGGGAAACGCTCTCTTCCTCCGCACGCACGCATATCTGCAGATGGAAATGCTTGCCAGGTAACCACTTGCCCGCATGCCGTAGCCGAAGGAACTCGCTGCTCTTCCGAATCCGGGATTCCCGGGAGAAGTGCATCAGCCTACACGGAGGCGGACAGCTTTGCCCGGCCTTTACGCCTGCGCGCAGCAAGGATCTTACGACCAGCTCGGGTCGAGTTGCGTTTACGGAAACCAAATTTACGGGCCCGCTTGATCTTGGATGGACGATAGGTCGGTTGCATGATTCTCTGGAAAAAAGAGTGGAGAAAAACCCTTCTGGTCACTCCTGTCAACCATTGCCTTATTAATTGGCAGAGCGACTCGCACAATATTTGCGGGAATATTCTCCCTCTCGATCTCGCTGAGGGGCAATCAGTGGTCCTTCCGCCCGCTAAAATTTGTGGTTTTGACCGAATCCATGACATCCCCGTGAAGAAATCGACCAAAATCCTATCCGGATCGATTTTCGGTTTAAATAATGAGTACCCTCCCTGACTTTCGTTAAATCCGTTGAAAAGTGTTTGAGATACAGAAAATCCCCGCTTTAACTATATCATGCTCACGGATAAACGCCCATCATGGCTAAAAGGTAAACTCCCGTCAGGAACAGGGTTTCAAAAAGTTCAGGACAATGTGGAGAAGAATAAACTGCACACGGTTTGCAGCAGTGCCCAATGCCCAAATATGGGGGAGTGTTGGTCGCGGGGAACCGCCACGCTCATGATTCTGGGGAACGTATGCACCCGCGCCTGTTCTTTCTGTGCAATCCAAACGGGTCGTCCCACCGAACTCGATTTTGGAGAACCTGCACGCGTAGCGGAATCCGTCCGCCAAATGGGTTTAAAGCATTGCGTGATCACCTCTGTTGCCCGCGATGACCTGAAAGATGGGGGGGCTTCCATTTGGGCGGCTACCGTCCGGGCGATCCGCAACAAGAATCCGAACACGGCCGTCGAGATCCTCACTGCTGATTTCCGTGGGCGCCAGGAACACCTTGATATCGTTCTCGACGCGGAGCCCGACATCTTTAACCACAACCTCGAAACGGTGAAGCGCCTGCAACGACCGATCCGGAGGACCGCTCGATATGATCGTTCCCTCTGGTGCCTGCGACATGCCGGGTCGAGAGGCTTTGTGACGAAGTCCGGCCTCATGCTGGGTATCGGCGAGAAAAAGGACGAAATCAAAGAGGTCATGCAGGATATTTTGGAAGCCGGGGTAAAGATTCTAACCATTGGCCAATACCTGTCCCCTTCGGCCAAACATGCTCCCGTTGATCGCTGGGTCACTCCCGAGGAATTTGAAGAATGGAAGGATTACGGCTTTGAAATCGGATATGACTTCGTCGAATCAGGACCGCTCGTCCGTTCCTCATACCACGCAGACGAGCAATCAGCGAAATTCAGCGCCCGGCGCCAAGCACTGGCAAAAACCGCTTAGCCCAATTCAAAAGCGGAGAGAAAGGCCTTACGGAGCTTTTCCGGCGGACGACATGGACGATTCTCCTTGTCCATAAACCCGTGAAGCGTCCACGCCTCGCAGAGCAATTGGCCATCATTACGTGTGGCACTGTAATGTATGTGAACGCGGGCACGCGGCATTTCCCTGATCTCGGCTGTGACAGACACCTTGTCATCAAATGTGGCTGGCTGGCGGTATCGGCAATTCACTTCCACCACTGGTAATCGAACACCCAAATCTTCCATCTCTCGATAGGGGCAACCCAGTTCATCCAGCAGTTGGATCCGGGCACACTCAAACCAAGGTAGATAGCGACTGTGGTAAACGATTCCCATCATGTCGGTTTCCGCATACCGAACGCGAATTTCTGTCACCGTTCGAATCATAGGGGAGAGATGGAGACAAAGAGACGCCCCCAGTCAAACATACTTCCTACTGCCCATTCTTTTCGAATAGTTCCGAAATAATCGGCCCTACAACTAACCAAGTATAGATCAATCCCACAATCAACAAGACGAGCCCCACGCGTTGCGTAAACTGACGATACTTCTTTTTCCGGCGACCGTTTAAAAAGCGAACGTAAAATCGGTCAAGGTTCCATGCGTCTACATTGTAGAAAAGATACCGAAGCCCCACGCCCAAAAGAACAAAAGATGGTGCCAGTAAAAGGCAGAGTTTAACGATTCCAATGATTTCACCAACTGACATAATTATAAATGTTTGGCAATTGCATTGCCATATGAGGAGAATTGCCTAGTCCCCACGGAACTCCAATGAAAAAATCGTGAATTCATCTCAAATTCATAAAGATCCGTTATCCACACGAATCGTTTCTCCGGTAATTGCTTTGGAGTCGTCTGAGAGAAGAAATCCTACGGTTTGCGCTACTTGATCCGGATCGACAGGCCCTTTGATTGCTGTGCGCCGAAAGATGCGGTCTTTCGTTTCCGCGTCCAAAACCCCCGTCATATCTGTCTCCATAAAACCAGCGGCAACGGAGTTGGAGCGAATCCCTTTGGAGCCCCACTCGCGGGCCACGTTCTTGGAATAGGCTTCCAGAGCCCCTTTGGTAGAGGCGTAAAAGGATAAACCCTTGAAGCCAGTGTAGACGCAAACGGAGGATAGGTGCACCAAGGAACCGGGAGTGTTGTGCAGTATGAAATTGCGGATGCATCCACGGGTCAGAGCCATGGGCGCAGTAACATTCACCCGGAACATACTCTCCAACGCAACCAGATCCATATTGGTTGCCAGGTCGTCATAAGCCAGTGCGGCATTGTTGACCAACCCATCTATAATCGTACCGGAAGGGAGAAATTCGCGAAAGACCCGCTCCTCCAGTTCATCGACTTTCTCCAAATCAATCTCTGCAAAAAAGAATTGCTCCGGCTTTTGCTCCAACAACTCTGCTACCGAGTCCGAACGCGTACGACTGAATCCGTAGACCCCGTGACCAGCAGCCAGAAGGCGCTCCGCGATGCGGTAGCCGAGACCGCGCGAAACCCCGCTGAGTAAATAATTACGACGCCTCATCGTTCCAATTTTCCGGTCCTGGAGAGTGACAATTCCTGCACGATAGAAATCATACGCGGAACCATGTAGCGTTGAAAACGTTTTTCGAGTGCCTCACGCAGCTGTTGTTCAGTAACCTCTGGCTCCTGCAAAACCACCTCGGCGACCAGGATCTGACCCAGCAAGGAATTCTGCCGGGGGATCACCCTGGCTTCGCGCACTTCATGCAGGCCTCGAAGGGCGTCCTCGATTTCGGCTAGGTTTACATTATAGCCACCAACATTCACATTGTCCGTATCTCTTCCTGTAAACCGGATGCGCAAGGGTTCCGCACTGATCTCTTCGACACGGTCCCCCGTATCATACCACTCCTCATTATTTTGAAATTCCCCCAAAAGTCTTTGCGAGACCAGCAGGTGTTTATCATCCGATATCCGAAATGAGTCTTCTAATCCGACCGGAACGGTAAAGATATCGGTATCGGAGACCAATAGAGTTGCGCCCTCGGTGGACGCATAAACATTGGTAATCCTCGCGGCCGGAAATCGTTCTCGCAGCCGATGAACAAGCACTGGGTCAAATCTCTCTCCTCCAAAAGTCAGGCGTTCGAGCCCCGGCAATTCTACCTGCCCCAAAGAGGGGAGCAAATTCCGGTAAAAACTTGGGGTTGCAGACAGGTGGGTAACTTCCTCTTCCAGGAGTAGCTCAACGACGCGTTCCGGCGGCAGCGAAAAGAGGTTTACCAGATCACAATCATTAAAAAACGCCTGTAGAAAGACTTCTATGCCCGCGATGTGCGTCGGGTTGAACGCCAAACCCCAGACCTTGCCCCTTTGATTCGCATTGATCTTCACTCCCCGAAGCAACGATTCGAGCGTATGGGAAACTCGTTGTGGTTTTCCGGTCGTCCCCGAAGTGAGTAGAGAGACCGAGCCCCAGCCAGGATGCTCTGAGAGCCAGCTTCTGAGGTCATCCAACTCGTCTGGCAATTTGCCGGAATGTTCCTCCGGCTCTCGATTCGCCACGGCAACCCCCTCCCATTGCTTCCACTCGTTCTCGTAGAGAGAATCATCGAGCAGCAACGTTTCATTCCCATAGTAAAACCCGCGAAGGAGTTCAGAGAAGACCGTAGCTGGATCCTGCGAAACTAGCAGTCGGCGGCGGCTTACCTGGCCTGCGAATATTTTCTGATAAAAGGCCTCGTTGTCAGTGATCCCCGTCTGCGAATCGACCAGCCTCATCTTTACCCTTTCTCTTGGAGTCGACTGCGAACTTCAGCCACAGTAGAGACCAGGCCACTGGCAAAGATATCCGTCCCCGTAACGTCCTCAATGCGCACGGCCAATTCCGCCAAATCCAATGAGTCCATTTGAAGGTCAGCCCTCAGATGGGTTTCATCGGAGAGGCTCTCCAGGGCAGGAAGGTTCAAGTTAGCCCGCACCTCATTGACCGCTTTCAAGACCGGATCACTCACTGGACAACCTCCGTGGATACAGTCTCATCTCTCGACTTGTACAAAGCTGATTCTCCTCCAAGTCGCGGCCGACGTAGGTAAGCGCATCAACACGGCAGTCGTTCCCGACCGTGACACCCGCGGCCACGAAAGAGTTGGCACCGATCAATACCCGATCCCCAATGGTAACACCCCCACTAATCGCAGCACCGGGGTTGACCACCATATGTTCACCCGAAACGGCATCATGCCCGAATGTTGCGTTCAAGTTGAGGATCGAATTGGGTGCCACCTTGGCATTTGACGATACCACAACCCCCGGGGCCAAATAACAACCGCGACCCACTACGGCACTTGGTGAGACGATGGCGCGGGGATGGATCACCGACATCGGCCACAAGCCCAACTCTTCTGCAAATTCCTTGCACCGCATCCGTCCTGATCCATCCGAAAAAGGAATAATGAAACGGCTATCCCCGACTCTCTTGCGCAGCAACTCCGCCAGATCCGAGTCCCGAACCATTCGATTCGACTCCGACTCTTCTTCGTCGCGGATCACAAAAAATATTTCCCAATCGGGCACTACGTCTTTGGCTGTCTCCGCAATCTCAATCGCTGTGCCCTTTTTTCCAAATATGCAGAAAGTTTTCATGAGACCTCACCCGTAGCACTGCGGGTTATTCCGAAGAGTTTTTCCTCTATGATCTCCAGCCAGCTGTGGAGAATATAAGTATGCACCTCTTGTATCCGCCCACTGTCATACGACGGAATCACAATCGCCTCATCCGCCAGAGCAACCGCAGGACCACCGCCTTTCCCCGTCAACAAGACTGTCTTCATGTGCTTTTCCCGGGCCGATTCGAGGGCGCGCAAGATATTATCCGAACGACCGCTTGTAGAAAATACGACCAAGGCATCCTCTTCCTTCCCCAGACCCTGGACTTGCCGGGCAAACACATCCTCGTACCCAAAATCGTTCGCAATACAGGTCAGCGCGGTGCCATCAGCATTGAGACTGACGGCCGGCAACGCGGGTCGGGTATCCCTGTATCGACCGATGAGTTCTTCGCATAAATGCATGGAGTCCGAAGCACTTCCGCCGTTCCCGCAGGCCAGAATTTTTCCACCGCATTCGAGACACCCAGCCAATAGCACACCCGTCTTCTCGATCAATGGAACGAGACTGCGCGAATCTTCTAAAACGGCGATGAGGGAATCCACAGTGACCTTACAAATCAGATTTACGACGACCCATTTTCCCAACCGTATCAGCATCTCCCTTCCCAATGCTGTGAACGGTGAACCCGGTTTTGCACAACATTTCCCGGTCGAGAAGGTTTCGCCCGTCAAATACGTGGGCAGGCTTTCTCATCGATTCGTAGATCTTACGATAATCGAGCTCAGTGAATTCGTCCCACTCGGTGAGCACTGTGATGGCGTCCGCCTGAACCACTGCCTTATATGGACTTTCAACCACCTCAACCCGGGGGTCCTCCTTTGTAGGATCGAGGCCAAGATCGAGATAAATCTGCTTCTTCCCTACCCTTGGATCATAGATACGCAACATGGCCTGCTCCTCGAGAAGGTCCCGGCATACCGAAATCGCCGGTGTCTCGCGGGTATCGTTGGTGTCTTTTTTAAAGGCAAAACCGAAAACTGCGATTCGCCGCCCGGATACCGTGTTGAACATGGCCCCCATGATGCGCTTCACAAATCGCTTTTTTTGATAGTCATTCATCTCGACGACTTTCCGCCAATAATCCGCCACTTCGGGGAGGCCGAAAAATTCGCAGAGATAGACCAAATTAAGAATATCCTTCTGAAAGCACGAGCCGCCGAAACCGACCGAGCTGCGCAAAAATTTAGCCCCGATCCGCGAGTCCATGCCGATCGCCCGGCCAACCTCCTCCACATCGGCATCTGTTCTCTCACAGAGAGCGGAGATGGAGTTGATACTGGATATCCGCTGTGCCAAAAATGCATTTGCTGTAAGTTTAGACAGCTCCGATGACCATAGATTGGTGGTCAGGATGCGCTCTTTGGGGACCCATGCTTCATAAAGAGAGGCCACTGCGGCAATCGCGGCCTTGCCCTCTGGAGTCTGGTCTCCACCCACAAGCACCCGATCCGGATTATTGAGGTCCACAATCGCCGTACCCTCCGCCAAAAACTCCGGGTTGGAAATGATCTCAAATTGATGTTTGGAACCTTCCGCGTGAAGGATCTGTTTCAGAAACTCGGCCGTGCGAACGGGAACCGTCGACTTCTCCACAATGATCTTGTTGGACGTCGAAACCCTCGCGATCGTTCTCGCGCATTTCTCGACAAACATCAGATTCGCAGCGCTCCCCTTGCCGACACCAAAGGTCTTGGTCGGCGTATTCACCGAAACAAAGATAATGTCCGCTTCAGCAATGGTCTCCTCAACTGCGGTAGAGAAAAACAAGTTTCTACCCCTTGCCTCCTTAACGACCTCCAAGAGGCCGGGCTCGAAGACGGGCAACTCATCGGAATTCCATCCTTTGATTCGTTCGTCGTTAATATCGACGACCGTGACTTTCACATCAGGATTCTTTTGGGCGATTACCGCCATAGTCGGACCGCCCACGTAGCCAGCCCCGATGCAACAAACTTTCTTTGCCATTTCTAAAAAAAGGATCATATTGAGACTTTTTCGTAAGGTCTGCAATCCCCGATCACAATGCCGTCACGCTCTTTTCTTCTCACACTTTGTGCCGCCCTGGTTGTCGGCTATCTTGGCCTCAATCTACTCGTGCGCTGGATTTACCCCAAGCAACTGTTTCCATATCGGGGAAGCAGCTATCAGGAAAGTGAAGCCATATCAACAGTCAGGTTGGATGATGGGACTGAAATCGCTTTCTACTATCTAGCTGCAGACGATCCCGATGCGCCACTGCTCTTTTATTTTCATGGAAATGGCGAAGATATTGGCCACAACGAGGAACGGTTTGCCTGGATTCGTTCCGCGGGATATTCCGTTCTCGCACTCGATTATCCCGGATATGGCCTCAGCACGGGTAAACCCACCGCAGAGAGCGTGCGGGCGGCAACCGATGCTGTTTGGAAATACGCCCAGAATGAGCTTGGAGCCCAAGCAGCTTCCACAGTGCTATGGGGACGTTCCCTCGGAGGATCTCCCGCCATCTACCTCGCTGCCCAGGAAAACTTTCGCGGCGTTCTCCTCGAATCCGCTTTCCGTTCAGTCTTATCGCTCGCGCCTCCAATACCCTGGCTTTTTTCCGAACCATTTCCGAACGAAACACTCATCAAACAAGTCAGCGCACCAGTAGCACTCTTCCATGGTGAGCTCGACCGAGTCATTCCCGTCTCCCATTCAAAGACCTTGAAAGAATCGGCGGGCGGGGAAACAGAGTTATTTCTCTTCCCTGAGGGCACTCACAATAATCTTCGACACGTGGGGGGAGAGGAAATGCTCTCCGTCCTGCAAAGACTACGGTGATTGGTCGGGATGACTGGATTCGAACCAGCGACCTCTGCGTCCCGAACGAAGCGCTCTGCCAGACTGAGCTACATCCCGTCCTAAGGGTCTAAAATCAAACAAACGATGATCCCTAAGACAAGATATCTATAAGCCACCCGGATGCCAGTGAGCTTCCCTCCATGCTCGAGCTCTAAAAACGAAGATCGAGCCAGACCGGACGGTGATCCGATCCCTCCTTAAGGTAAAGTGGGTCGAAAACGACCCCCTCCCCGCCGACAACAAATGGAGTCAGTTCCGAAGAGGTGAGGAGAAAATCCACCCTCTCATACCGATCCTCTTTCTGATAAAAATAAGTCCATTTCTCGCCCCGCGAATCGAAGCTTTCGACGGGGCGGCTGATTTGGACCGAACCCCTCGACTTCAATCGACGAACTGGGGCGCTGTTTCGATGTGCGTTCAGATCTCCAGCGATCAAGTAAAGCCCCTCCCCTTCAGGGTATCGTTCCAAGATTCGGTTCCGGGCCGCGCGGGCTTCCTTTTCACGGCGACTCGAGGAGCCTGGATCCCAATCAAACTGTGACCAACGGCTTTTCAAGTGAAGGACAAATAGGCTCCAAGATTTTGCTGAGTCGCTGTCCGCGGGAAAAACCACCTCCAGGAGACCCCGCTTGATGCGTATGCGCTCCTCTCCGTAGGGAAAATCCAGATCGATATGGCGATGGACCGTTTCGGGCTCGATCTTGGAGAGCACGGCCAGATGTCGATCCTGATCTTCTGCTTCGAGGATCACTGCATAGGGATAATCAAGCCCCTTCTCCCGCAGATCCTTCTGCAGCTCCAGTAGGAATGGTGGCGGACCCATCTCCTGCAGAGCGAGAATATCGGCGTCCATTTCCATTATTGCCCGCTGCACCGCCTCTTTCTCTTTTTCCGGTTTCGGATAGTTGGTCAGCCAACGGCCCTCCACCCTGCGATCCTGAACGAGATAATTGCGCACATTGAAGGTGGCGACCCGAACCTCAGCGGCCACTTCCGCTGCAAATAAGGCGAGAAAGATCAATCCAATGCGGACCATCTCAGGCAGGCTCTGCTGGAATTAGTTCCGGATCCCCCTCGTCCGTCCCGGAGGTTTCGCCCTCCTTCAGGCTCTTCTCTCTTTCGCGCAAAGTGGGGTGAGAATAATAGAATCGACTGTAGCTCGGGTGTGGAATCAGGTTGCCCAGATTCTTTTTATACATGGCTCGGAGGGCGGAGATCAGGTATCGCGAAGAACCCATCGCATCCCGCGCAAAACGGTCTGCTTCAAATTCGTGCTTCCGGGACAACCAGTTGAACAGTGGAGACACCCAGAAGGTGACCAATCCACCCAGAATCACAAATAGGAGAAAAACGGGAACATAGCGCGCCAGCTCTCCGTATACCTCGGGGCTTCGGCTAAATCCGAATCCAGCGATAAACCAATCCTGTCCGGAGAACCATTGAAGAACCCAGAAGCCGGCAGCGAGGCTCAAGGCCGACATTGCGATCATCCTCGGGATATGCCCCTTCCGGTAGTGCCCGATTTCGTGTGCGAGAACCGCCTCGATTTCTTTTGGCCCCAATTGCTCCATTAACGTATCAAAAAGCACAATCCGACGAAAACGCCCAAAACCCGTGAAATAGGCGTTGGAGTGGGAGGACCTCTTGCTGCCGTCTATGACCTGAATGGTTTTCGCCTGAAAACCAGTCCGATCCGCCAGGGCCATCAACCGATCTTTTAGATCCCCGTCTTCCAGCGGCTTAAGCTTATTGAAGAGTGGAACAATCAGCACGGGATAGAGCACCAGCATGAGAAGTTGGAATCCAAAAACCACGGCAAACCCGATGATCCACCAGGAGTCGGGAAACAGGAGTGCAATCCAGAGTATCAATGCAGAGAGCGGGACCCCAATTGCGTAGGTCAGCAAGAGACCCTTAGCCTTGTCGGTCCACCAGAGTTTGAGCGTCGTTTTATTAAACCCGAAGGTCTCCTCGAGTCGAAACTGAGAATACCATTCAAAGGGCATACCCGGAAGGGAAAGGAGGAACAACACCGTCACAAAAGTCGTCGCCTGCCCCCAGAGGCCGAATCCCAACCATCCCGAGAGGAGGTTGTAGAGGATCGGAATCACCAAGAAGGCCAGAATCACCCCGAGAAGAACCGCATCATAAACCGTCTCCTTCCGGCTCAAAGCGGATTTTGCCAAAGTATAATCATTGGCCCGATCAAAGGTCTCCCGGTCAAAAACCTTCTTAAATACGGAAGGAATCCGGCTTCGTTTGCTCTCAACATGGCCCGCGTTTAGTTTCTCGAGGAAAAATTCAAAACAACATTTGAGGGTTATGAGTATAATGGCTGCAAGAATGGGTGCATTCATCCCAATAAGGGATGCATTAGAACGAAAATTTGCAAGAAAGATGGGAGACTGCTTGTGATTAGCCGCAGGAGTCTCAAGGATCTCCGATAGAAATGACCAAAAACGAACAGGAAGACCACTCGTATGAAGATGCCTATGAGCAACTTCAGGAAATCGTTGCCCGCCTTGAGGAAGACGAACCATCTCTGGATGATTTGGTGAAGGATTATGAGAAAGGCATGAAATTACTGAAAACCTGTCATAGCCGTCTCAACGAAGCCGCGCTGCGTATTGAGAAGGTCCGGGAAGACGAAGAACTTTCTCTCGAACCATTTGACGAAAGCGAATCCTCCGCAAAGGTTACACCCAAGTGAGTAGAAACTCCATCCTCGAAAAGATCCGCCAGCCCAGTGACATCAAAGAACTGGACAAGGAGGAGCTTGCCCAACTGGCGACCGAAATCCGTCAGCGAGTCATCAGCGTCACCGCCGCCAACGGAGGGCACATTGGACCCAATCTTGGTGTGGTTGAGCTCACAATTGCTCTCCACCGGGTATTCCAAACTCCCGAGGACCGATTCGTCTTCGACGTTTCCCACCAGGGCTATGTTCACAAGCTGCTCACAGGCAGGAATGACGAAGCCTTTGACAATATTCGAAAAGGCTCCGGATACAGCGGTTTTCTCAATCGGGAAGAGAGCGAACACGACTGCTATGGTGCCGGTCACGCAGGCACAGCCCTTTCCGCTGCGCTCGGCATGGCATCCGCCCGGGACCAACGGGGAGGAAACGAAAACGTTGTCGCGGTTTGCGGGGATGCCGCCTTCACCTGTGGAATCACTCTCGAGGCCCTCAACAACATTACCGACTCGACAAAAAGATTGATCGTTATCCTGAACGACAACGAATGGTCGATCGACCGGAATGTCGGTGCCCTCTCCCGCGTGTTCAATGATCTGATCACAACCCCATTCTACAACCGGATAAACGACGATCTGGAGTCCTTTCTCAAACGGGTGCCGGGAGGAGATGCTCTCATCCGGCTCGGTTCCAAGTGGAAACGGGAGACCAAGGACTTTTTCACTTCCTCCTCTATTTTTGAAAATTTCGGGATCCGTTACATCGGGCCGATCGACGGACACAACATCGCCGAGCTGGAACAGTATCTGAAGTTCGCCAAAAATTCTCCCGAGCCGCTGGTCTTGCACGTCATCACCAAAAAAGGAAAAGGTAGCGATGTAGCTCTTGCCCATCCAGAGAAATTTCACGGCACTTCCCCCTTTGACCCGCAAACAGGGTCCTCCAAACCGGGCAGCCCAAATACGCCACCAAAATATCAGGATGTCTTTGGCGAAGCCGTGGTTCAACATTGCCGCAAAAACAAGCACATCGTCGGCATCACCGCAGCCATGCCCAGCGGGACCGGGCTCAACAAGCTGCGCGACACCCTCCCTGAGCAGTATTACGACGTCGGTATCGCCGAGGAGCACGCCGTCCTCTTTGCCGCCGGCATGGCAACCAACGGCCTGCATCCAGTCTGCGCCATCTACTCCACGTTCCTGCAGCGCGCTTTTGATCCGATCATTCACGACATCTGCCTTCAGAACCTACCGGTTCTCTTCTGCATGGACCGGGCGGGACTTTCACCGAATGACGGGGCTACCCATCACGGCCTTTTCGATATTTCCTACCTCCGTTGCGTCCCCAGAACCGTCGTCATGCAACCCTGCGACGAGGATGAGCTGGCGGATATGATTGCAACCGGCCTGGCACACGAAGGACCCGCGTTTATCCGATATCCACGGGGGAACGGCATCGGCACTCCAATTAAAGAGGAACCAGAAATTCTGACCATCGGGGAGGCTGCAATCGTCCGCGAAGGTTCCGACATTCAGATATGGGCCCTGGGCCCAATGATTCAGGAAGCGGAGGCTATAGCGTCCCGCCTGGCAGAGGTAACTGGAATGAGTGCAGGAGTCGTCAATGCACGCTTTGCAAAACCACTCGATTCCAAGCTGCTGAAAAAACAGGCCGGAGTCGCAAAACTCATCGTCACCATGGAGGACCACGTCCGCACCGGCGGCTTTGGGTCGGCCGTGCTTGAGGAATTGGCAGATTCTGGGATATCCATCCCGGTGGAGCGGATCGGCTGGCCGGATCAGTTCGTCGAACATGGCGACTCCGACGAAAGCCTACGAAAAAGAAACGGACTCGATCCAGCAACCATTTTCCAAACGGTTCACCGCCGCCTGGAAGGATTACTGGCAGGTAAGTCAGCAATGAACGCAGACCCGGCAGTAGAAGAGCCGATTCAAGAGATCGAAACCAGCCCGATTCAGAACAATCGGTAGCGCTGATTCCCCAAAAAAGAAACGCCGCGTGTTTCCGAAAAGGGCTTTATTGCTTTGGTAAAAATCACCCCGAATCAAATCCCCACTAGTTAGGCAGTCCCGTGCTGGACCTCCCCCGCAACAAATTGTTGCGATCTACGATCACTTGAAACATGGAGTGGGAAACCCCTCCAATCCCGCTAAGGCGGGACGGTCCCTCCGGCCTTCGTCCCGTATACGCGGGCACTTCCTCCTTCGTCCTGCCTTCGCAGGCACTATGGCGGACTCAGACGGCGGACAGGCTCTCCCCTTGCTAACAAGGGGAAGAATTCAATTCTAGACTCATTGCAGCAATAAAGCTCCCCTCCTCGCTTGCGAGGAGGGGGGGACCGCGCGAAGCGTGGTGGGGTGGTGTCTCCCGGCGCGATTAGACTCTCATCCGAAAACAAAACCAGTAACTTCCAAAAAATCAGTCTTCTGCTTGTTTTTTACTCCACTCACTCGTGGTAACACCCTTTCCCCGAAAACGACGGGAAAATCTTGTTTACGCCGCCCCAACCTGAAACGCTTTTCCGAATCCATGCCACGCAAAGCCAAAAAAGAAGACGACGGTCCAAAGAAAAAGGCCGTCTACTCCCTGAAGCTCGACGACTCCCAGCAGACCAAACTGCACGAAATCATGAAGGCGGGTCCCTACTTCGATTTCCCTGTCGAGCACTCCGCCTTCGCCTACAAAGCAGATGGATTTAATGTGGTTTGCTATAAAAGCGGGAAGGTCGTCATCCAGGGCAAGGGGACCGAGGATTTTGTGCGCGATGTTTTAGAGGCCCAAGTCACCGGAGACCCACTCCTTGGCTACGACGAGATTCACCATCCGGAATGGTTTGAGCCCCACGCTGGTTTGGATGAATCCGGGAAGGGAGATCTGTTCGGCCCTCTGGTGGTTGCCTGCGTCATTGCCGACGGCACCGCCGTGCGCCACTGGATGGACAGCGGGATTCAAGACAGTAAATCCATTTCCTCCGACAGCCGTATCCTCGCTCTCGAAAAAGAGATCCGGAAGACCTCCGGTGTCGTCGTCAAAACCCTCCACGCTGGAATGGAGAAGTACAACGCTCTGTATAAAAAATTCGGGTCCAACACGAATCGACTGATGGCGTGGATGCACGCCACCGCGCTCAAGGAGGCCTTCGAGGTCAAACCCGTTGCCTGGGGTATGCTCGACCAATTTACGAAACAACCACTGGTGCAGCAAAACCTGAAAGACATCCCCATCGACTTACGGATGATGCCCCGCGCGGAAGCCGATCCCGTAGTTGCCGCCGCTTCCATCATAGCCCGAGCCCTCTATGTCCGCCAGATGGCAAAGCTATCCGAGGAAGCTGGAGAACCCCTCTTGCGGGGTGCGAGCGCGCAGGTAAAGAAACAGGCCGTTGGATTGGTCCAAAAATTCGGCCCCGACAGTCTGTCCCGTTTCGCCAAAATCAATTTCAAAACCGCCAGCGAGGCCATCGCTCTTGCTGAGGCTGAATAGTTGCAATCGTGGAAGCACCCAAAAATTTCCATCCCGAGCCGTACGGGTATCACGAGGAGCTGGAACTTTCCATTGATAGTCTGACCAATCTCGGCGTCGGGCTCGGCCGGATGGATGGATGGGTCGTCATGGTTCCCTTTTCTCTGCCGGGAGAACGGGTTCGGGCCAGAGTCTTTCGCAACCGCCCCAATTTCTCCGAAGCAGATCTTCTCGAAGTCCTGGAACCCTCCCCCGACCGGGTGGACCCCGTCTGCCCTCTCTTCGGCACTTGTGGTGGGTGCCAATACCAACAGCTCTCGTACCCGGCCCAACTGCGCTGGAAGCAGTCTCAGGTGACCGAAATTCTGGAACGAATTGGCGGTATTTCCGAGGAAGTCCTCCTCCCCATAGGTTCGCCCAAAGAATACGGCTACCGTTCCAAAATCACTCCCCACTATCAACGGTGGCAGGAAGGGGGCGATTTCCCGATCGGCTTTCTTCGCTCCGGCCAGCGCAACCGCATTGTCGACGTCCCGCAGTGCCCTATTGCTACCGAGGCGATCAACGAGGAACTGCCGGAGTTGCGAGCCAGCATCCGCAAAACTTCACCCAAAGGGAAAAAGAAAAAGGGAGCCACCCTCTTGCTGCGCGAGACCATGGAAGGCGTCGTCACCAATCCAAAGGAGTTGGTCACCGAACGGGTCGGAAAGCGTGCCTTTCAATTTCGGGCCGGTGAGTTTTTTCAGAACAATCCATTTATTCTACAGAGGTTCGCTGACTACGTCAGTGGGCAGGCAGCCAACGGAAGCCGCTTTCTCATCGATGCCTACTGCGGAGCCGGCCTGTTCTCCCTCACCGCCGCCTCATCCTTTGAGCGGGTCGTGGGGATCGAAGTTTCCGCCGCCGCCGTCACCCTCGCCGAATCGAACGCAGCCATCAATGGCATCCAAAACGCCGAGTTCCGCACCGGCGAGGCCGAGGCGATCTTCCTGGACGTTGCCGATCTACCGTCAGCCGAAACCAGCGTGATCATCGACCCGCCCCGTCGCGGCTGCGATGAAGTCTTCTTGCGCCAACTCGCCGACTTCAAACCCGCCCGGATCGTTTACGTCTCCTGCGATCCTTCGACACAGGCCCGGGATCTCAAGATTTTGAAGGACGCCGGCTATCATATCGAAGAAATTCAGCCTTTCGATCTTTTCCCCCAAACCCGTCACATTGAAAACGTAGTTACGCTTGCACAGTGAGCCTCGGCTTTTGATCGGATGATTGAGGGGGCCTTAGGGACTGACTCTCTGGCGAGAAGAAGCGTGCGTATTGCACCTACAGAAAACAGTCTCATGATGATTTAACTCCTTTCTGACATCATCACCCATAGTAGCCAAAACCTTATTTGTTTTCTCTAAATTTTGGGTCGAGGTCGTGCGGCCGATTGCTCGGCCGCACTCCTACAGACCCGTGCGAGCGCGATTAACGCACACGGTTCCTCAGATCATGGTTTCGCTGGGAGTTTTGTAGCTATGGACGATTTTGGGAGGGATCAGCGGGTAGTTGACGAGTAGTCCATTGAAGCGGCTCCAGTTCATGGGACCGCCCCGGGTTCGTCTGCCGAGCCATTTGCGCCATTGTTTATGCACTTCGTGCCGTAGACGGTTCAGGCTGCGGATGTTTCCCGTGATTCCATAGTAGCCGTAGTGGCCGCTAAGTTTCCGGTTGATCTGCTCCTGTTGTTCTTTCAGGGACATGTGGCGGTTCTTCCAGCCCCACTCTTTAATTGCTTTGAGCGAGCGGCGGAAGCGTTTGGCGGAGGTTTTCCGCTGCACCACGTTGTTGCCCTTGAGCGATTTGCCCCAGTAATGCGTGAACCCGAGGAAGTCGAAGGTTTCGGGTTTTGTTTCCCCGTCCTGCGGGTATTTGCTCGGTCGTTTGAACCGCACCAGTCGCGTTTTCTCTGGATGGATCTGCAACCCGTAGGCGGCGAAGCGTTCCCGCAGTGCTATCAGCATTGCTTCGGCGTCGCTCTTATTTGCAAATCCCATCACAAAGTCATCGGCATAGCGCACCATGAAGGACTTGCCTTGCAGGTGCGGCTGGATGTCTTTGACAAACCAGTCGTCGAGGACTGTGTGCAGATATACATTACTAAGCAGGGGGCTAATCACGCCGCCCTGCGGGCTGCCGACTTCGGGAGTATGCACACGGCCTTCCTCCCAGACGCCGGCTTTGAGCCATTTATTTATCAGGCGTGTGATCACGCCATCTCCCACCCTTTGGTGGAGTATCTCGCGAAGATGCGTGTGGTCGATGGTGTCAAAATACTTTCGTAGATCGACGTCGAGCACGTAGGCCACATCTTGTTCGCAGCATTGGTCACGCAGGTATTTGAGTGCCTGGTGCGGTGATTTCCTAGGCCGGAACCCGAAGGAAAAGTCGTGAAACTCTCCCTCGTAGATCGGCTCCAGTAGCATCACCACGGCTCGTTGCAGGATTTTGTCCTCATAAGTCGGGATGCCAATCCCGCGCTTCTCACCCCCGTCTTTGGGGATATACGCCCGTTTGACGGGCGGGGCGCGGTAGCTGCCATCCTTGGCTTTTCGGAGTAAGTCCTTCAATCGCTGTGCTTTGCCTTCCTCGTAGTCGGCACGGCTCTGACCGTCCACGCCCGTCGCGCCGCTTTTGCGCACGCGCTGGCTGGCTTCCCAGAGCCAATGCTCGTCCAGATTCGGATGCAGCACAGTGATTGCTTCATGCGGATACTTCTTTGCTGTGTTCGCTATGCTCAGCTGTTTTGTGGATACGCTTTTCATGTCTCTGCTGTCCATGCGTAGTTCCCAAACCGGGCTTCCATGATCCGACCTCCTCCTTGGCTACTCCACGGGTCCTTCGGGTAAGTTCCCCGCTTTTCAGGTGCTACTATGGAGAGGCTAAGACTGCCTTCGTTCATCTCGGTGACTCGGTCTCCCTCGTCATACGATACCTTGGTCTGTCGTGTGGTTTTATTTCCATAGCAGACACGACTACCGCTACGGATATGGACGTTGCTAAACCAGTCTCGCCCGTTCTGGTAGTGATCCCAAGGAAACGGGAGGCTCTCCCATCTTCCCGCCAAACCCCAATATTGCTCTGCCTGATTCTCCGACCACGGGCGGACGTGCGCACCAGACCAATCGCCACGATGGCTTTCTTTGAGTGCGTCCGTGTTGTCCCCGCTATTGAAAGCACGAAGACTCCACCGATCAAAATTTCGAGGCTCTATCATCAGGCTTTACAACTCGCTGTCTACGCTTCGTGCCAGCCTCTCGACTGACGACGCAAGACTCGCTTGCGGTGGCTGGTCAGGCCTTCCGCGCGGGGGTTGTTACCCGCTGGGTTTGAACTGAGAGTTTCCATCGCTAGATTTATGTTTCGTTCCTTTCTTATTATTTGGTTTATGTTTCGTTCCAGCGACTTCCCAACTCAACGAGCTTGGATGGCGCCATTCAATTTTTTCTGCGGGGTGGAGCCACCTAAAGGACAATGCCATTGCATATTAATTTTGAAGATCGGCTAATAGCCGAAAACAGGCGCTCAAACGTTCAACATACAACGCTCAACTTTAAACGCTCAACGAAAAGTCAGTTGAAAGTTTAACGTTGGGCGTTGAGAGTTTAATGTTCGTATCCCCGTTCGTTTCGATCTAGCTAGAATGTCATAGATTGCCCCAAAAATTAGAGTTCGGGGCTATTAAAATTGCCGTTATCGAGAGTCGCCGAACTAATCTGCAATCGCATTGACCTAAAGGAAGCTCCTTACGTATGCCCGCTCCTTCAGATGCGGTGCGGGTTCGGACAGCAATGAAGGATCTATGTTTAGAGTAAAGTTACCCCGCAAAAAAATCACACCCCAAATCTGACGGGTTACCTCGCATTGACTATCTCGTCTTCGCTCTGCTGGTTGATTTCGTCAGTTAAAGGCGACTCATGCGGCAACTTGCCGAAGCTGTGATATGTGTGCTCGATTACATCTTCGCGAACGACTGCGATGCAGAGGCCAGAGTGATCTGTAGAAAAGGGCTTGCCAACGGGCCCCGTGATGACGGACTCGAAGCCTTGATCGCGCCCGACGGTGTTGCGGTGGTAATGCCCGCAAAAGAGATATTTGACCCCATACTCTTTGAATAATTTGAGGTACTGGATGCGACTTTCAGCGGGGATATTGAAGTATTCGTCCGCCTCGCCGACCGACTTAATAAACCAAGGGTGGTGCGCAAAAATCACGATGTGCTGCGAGTCTTTTTCTTTGGCGATTTCCAATTGTTGTTTCAGCCACAAGGTCTGCTCGTCCATTTCCTTTTCTACCATATCCGGCGTGTGTATAATAGTCGAGTTTAGCACGATTGCGAACAGTCCCTCATACTCAAAGGTGTAGCGATCAGGGCCGAAGCTATCCGCATAGGCTTTGATTGTTTCAGGCGTCGGGGTATTAGTGATCTCATGGTTCCCTGCCAGATGATACACAGGTATAGCAGGGTCAACTTTGGCGATAACGCGCTTGTATTCTGCGATCTGGCTAGCATCGCCTGGGCGGTTGATCATGTCGCCAGTCACGATCACAAATGCAGGGCGGAGCCGGTTGACCGACGCCACGGCAAACTCTAGATTGGCCACTTCTTGGTCAAGATCTTTGTTACCAGAGAAAAAGCCTAGTTGAGGATCCGTCAGTTGAATAAAAAAGAAAGGTTCCTCATTCTGATCCTTAGCAGAACCGACAGATAGCGGATTTATAAATAACAAAGCGAATAAGGATAAAATAGATCTCATATTTAGGTAATTACCGCTCTTAAACCTTTTAAATACTCACGCTACATTTTTACAAAAAGCGCTTGGGCATATGTGTCAAAACTAATGACCCGGCAACCGGTATCGTTTTTCCATAGGATAGGGACTTAATGCCTTCGCTCCATGCAGGCTGGCGTCAATGCGGGGATCACGTCTGCGGGTGCAATCTGTCGAACCCGAATGCCAGTAGGCGGTTTCAGCCATCCAAGACAATAGTTGGTGACGCAAGGCATCCCGTGATTGCCGACACTCGGGTTGATCCCACAAATTGTCGATTTCGTCGGGATCGTCTTCCAAGTTATATAATTCACCATAATCTTCGCCCAAATAAACGACCAGTTTCTGGTTTATGGTGCGGAGCATGACCATGTAGTTGTCCTGAGCGACGACAAATTCCCGGGGGCTGATCGCCGTATCTGCCTTGAAGTAAGGTGCGAGTGATCGCCCGTCCAGTCGGTCCGGGATCTCAAGCCCCGCACATTCCAGAACGGTAGGACCTAAATCGATAAGCGAGACCAAGTCGTCAGTTGCAGAATCTGCGATATTGAGCGACGAGGGTGGTTTGACGAGCAAGGGAACGTGGACGACCGGTTCGTACATTAACCATTTGTAGGGGATTCCATGGTCACCAAGCATTTCACCGTGATCACTCGTAAAAAAGATCCAGGAATTGTTCATCCGACCGGATTCTTCCAAAGCGTCCATGATTTTGCCTACCTGTTCATCAACGGTAGTGATTTTAGCGGCATAATGCTTGCGCATTTGTTCAATATCGCACTGCGATGCCTTCGAGAGGTCGATTTGTGATTCGTGGTCGATCTGAGCGTGAAATTTTCGCATCGCCAGATGTTGGGGAGGTTTTTTCCGAAGGTCATCCTTAACGGGAGAGGGCATTTTAATTTGGTCGTAAGCCGCCAGGTGACGGGGCAACGGGTCCCATGGCTCGTGAGGCCCGGTAAATCCAACCTGAAGGAACAGCGGCTTTTCGCCCCGATAGGAGCGGATCAGGCCCGCAGCGCTGTCTCCGATAAAAACATCGGAGTGCAAGTGTTCATCGAGTTGCCAAGGGACGCACTGAAACCGGTCTTTCCATCGAGGGTCGGTCAAATGCCGGTCATTCGGGCGGTTCGCACCGTGGCGATTCAGGTGTTTTCCCCAAGCGTCCTCACCCATTTTCCCCCAGGCGTTTTTGTTCGTCGGGTTTTCCACCATCATCCGGTCGTGGAAACCTCCTTCGTGGTTGAGGGGAATGAAGTGCATCTTTCCGACATTCGAACAAAAGTATCCGCCTCTGTTTAGGTCTTCTATCCAAGTTGGCTGGCTTCCCCACGGATCAAAGCTGGTAGCTCCGGTCACGTGGGGATACATTCCGGTGAAGATCGCTGCGCGGGAGGCAACGCACGTAGCGGCCGGACAATAGGAGCGGTTGAAAGAGATGGATCGACGGGAAAGCTGGTCAAGATTAGGCGTGACCATGTGATTGTTGCCAAGAGCTTGAATCGTATCGAACCGTTGCTGGTCGGTGATGATAAAGATGATATCAGGTGGTTGTTGCATAAGGTTATTAGGGAATAATTAAAGCGTCGCATTTGAGCTACTAAAAGAAAATCGAATCGATAATACCATTTCGTAGAAGGTTTTAGCTAAAGCATATTGCATTTAATTAGACTCACTGCCGAAATCGTTTCGCGCTTCCGCGACAGAAGCTGCTCGATCTCCAAAGTAGCTGGAGCTCTGAGCCCTGCTTAGCTCGCAGAGCGAAGCAGGGATCCAGCCCATGGCCTTGGGGAAATACGGAAGCAGGATACTACCACTACTTTGCGCTGCTTGTATCAAACCTTGTTGCTAGCTTCGTTGCCATTGAAAACCTTCCGACCTGGACCAAGTTCTTTAACCCAAATAGCAAGGATGTAGCGTTGTTGCGAATACGGATGTGGTCGATACACAGAGACCTGCGAAGGTAGTCACCAGTCCAATCCGATGAATGCCCTTACCGGAATGAACAATTCCCACCTCTATAAATTCGTGCTGGTGCCGCAAAACTAACTAGGGAGCCGCAGATCGCGAGGGCTCCCCCAACTTAAGACTTTCTGCCAAACCGGCGAGTGGCGAAGCTCGATGCTAGAGCTATCAGAGCAATCCCGAGAGAGTAAGAAGAAGGTTCGGGGATAATAGTCAATTGGCCCCCACCAGAAAATTTCGTAGTGGTGGCGAAGGTGTTCAAGTCGGAGGCGGAGTAAGTTCCTGCACCGAGGTTACCAGCACCTGCGAAGTCGACAGCGCTGAAAGTGATGGACTGATCGAGAACGACCCCTGTCATGACGTTTTCATTTAAAAACCAACTGGCATTGCCGAGATTGACATCATTCTGAAAGTCAGTCGTGCCCCGGACAGATTGTAGCTCGCCAGTGAATCCGGTAGCGTTCGCGATGCTTATTTGGTAAAGCCCCGTCTCGTTCGAAGCATCCCCGAATTTGATAACACTGTTACCAGTTAAATTGGTGATGTTGAAAGTGATTCCCCTATCAGAAAGTGCAGTCAATCGGGTGAAAGCCGTTGACGATACGTTCACTGCGTTGATGGTCTGCTGAAAGGCTCTGCCTGCATTTAAATATCCGCCGCCAAGTACTAAATCATTCACCGTGGAGGCATTGCCGTTTAAGTGCCGTATAAGCAGGGCACCGTTACCGTCAATCGACAATGAATTACCTCCGAAAGTTGCCGAGGCATCAGGGGTGCGAAGGGTAAAGCTGTTGATGAAATAGTCGTCGGAAGCGCTGATCGATCCGGGTGCAACCCCTGTTCCGTCGGAAGCTGTATTCCATTCAGACAATGTATTCCAGTCCTCGGGCGGTGAATCACTATTACTATCAGCTAGGTAAATGTCTGCGGCTGAAAGAGAGGCAGTGCCCAGAGTTAAAATTGAAATTATGGGGAAGATATAAGAACGCATGGTTTGGATTGGTTGAATGTGGATTTAATTATTAGGAGTAATGAGGATCACTATGCTGATGTGAGGTGGTTGCTCAAGCGCTTTGTTGTGCAAATGTTGCACGATGCATCCTCTCAATAGAATTTTCAAACTTTGGGCGGGAGGGAATTGCCTTCGTGCCAACGGCTGTCGAGTAGCATTTCTAGATCAGTGTCGTGGCTGCAATCACTTTTGAAAAGGCAAAGCAAGAAACTGTGTTTTAGGATGTTCATTTTCAATATAAAATTTTAAGTCGAACGACACTTGGCTCTCGGCAGAAGCTTAATCGGGGCGCCCGTCAAGCGTCCAATTATCCATTGCAGGGATCCGGTTTGTCGTAAACACACTCCCGTCTATTCGAACGAAGCTAGCCTTGCCACGGGGATAGTAACGAATGCGCAAATTATCATGTGTTCCAGCTTCGTAAAGCGCTCCCGCTGCTTCGACAAACTCAGCTCCCAAATGGAAACTCCCTTTACCATCACCGAAGAGGATGGTTCCTCCATAAAGATGAGCATTTCTGGTTTCCGCCGACAACCGATCCCCGCCACCTCCTGTCGCGCCGCTATAACCAGAACTAAAATAAGTCCCCAGACCGTAATTGTTCATCGCATAGGCAATCTTCCGCCGCTCATTGGGATCGTTACCAATCAAACCGGGATCGTAAAAGACATTGTTCACTGGTATGCTTTCCGCGTCGAGGTAAACCGAAAATTCGTCTTCCGGAAAAGTTACCCCTAAATAAGGAGCCAGGCGACCCGGCCAGTGACGCTCGCTTTTGACAGATGAAGGCTCATGTGGTAAAGGTATTTTACCGTTATTATCTGAAGTCAAAAGCGTCCATGCCTGCTGTAATTGACGTAGATTTGAAACGTTTTTAGACAAATTCGCCTCCTTCTTGACGCTCGCCACAACTGGCAACAAAATCGCCGCCAAAACAACTATGATAGCCATCACGACTAAAGTCTCGATTAAAGTAAAAGCTGTGGAAGCTATATGTGACCTAGAGGTATCGATATATAAAAATTGATTGAGACCAAAGTAATTGACAATAACTGCTATGCGCAAATGTTGCACAATGTTTGTTTGATCTTAATTTAACAAATACCTGAATCCGTGAGATAAACTCTGCCTTATCAATCACCTCGATTTTTTTTTGCAGCCTGAGACTGTGATCGTCCACTTTTGCAGGATTTCAAACAAGGCAGACCTCTGCAGGTCGGATTCTTCTCGTGATGAACATTCATAGGAGCGTTACTCAGCATAAGTGGCCGTGACAGAGCCTTTAAGGCTTTGCTCCTCGGTGCTATCTTCTGGAACTCGGTGGGCGTCAGGTTCGACCAGGTGAACGGGCGATGTGCTCAATTATCTCATACCAGAGGCAATTCTTGCCGAAGTGTAGCTTGATCTCACGAGCGTGACGGATGACGCGCACGGCGCAGTAAACGATATTCTGCAAAACGGTCTTCAAGCGCCAGCGTCGCACCTTGATTTTGATTGGAGCCAGCGGTGCACGGGCAATCACTTCTTGGCCGATAGTGCGCAGAGTGTTAAAGGCGAGCATCGCGCACAGCATGACGATTTGGTTGACGCAAAACTTGCCAGAGGGCAGTTGCTCCACGCCTAAATCGCTTTTGAGTTCACTGTGGAACTGCTCACTGGTGCCGTGGTCGTGATAGAGTTCGACCACATCTTGGGCAGTGCAAGGCAGGTTCGTCCAATAGGTGTTGACCTCTATTTGTGGCAGTAGAAGTAGGTTGCCGTCAGGATCGGTCAGTCGCTCGATCACCT
>Ga0222662_1000286_pt1 | contig 46518 bp, 40 predicted proteins | sample AntAcemetagen600_FD_179821 | JGI IMG/M metagenome (GOLD analysis project Ga0222662, IMG submission 179821) | Saline water microbial communities from Ace Lake, Antarctica - #600 | ecosystem: Environmental > Aquatic > Non-marine Saline and Alkaline > Saline | place: Antarctica: Ace Lake... | reverse complement strand
AAAAAACATGCAGAGTCCGTCTTCGAGGCTCTATTCAAGGCTATCGATGATAGCCCAATGTTCTGTCAGAGCTAGCAAACAGCAGGGTGCTGTGCTCAGCACGGGGGGCAGATACCTGAGTAGTTACCAACAGCGCTCGATTTATTAGTCTGGCGCGACCGTAATTCCACTGCGCAATTTACGTATGCTTAACCCCAAGACTAAAGGTCTCTTCGTCGACATCTCGGAGTTCTCGATTTTGGCCGCGAGAACATCTGGATATAGAATTCCAATGGTGATTGAGGAACTGGCTGAATATCCTTTAGGCTCTCAAGATAGCCCTGAGGAGATTCGCGAATTCTTCGAGCAGCTCGTTGATTTCAAAGGCAGCGGATATTTCGTATCCCGCACAGGAGTCTATCCGGAAGGTCGCTTTGTTCGCTATTACGAGGCCGAGTCTGCCAATAAGGCTAAGGATATGAATTTCCTCTCCGAAGTGCTTAAGTCGGAGTTTAATGTAGATCCAGATTTGAATAACGTAGCGATCTTGGATGCACGCGACGGTTCGGACTTTGATCCAGAGAGTAGCTTGAGTAAACGCCTTGTCTTCTGCGGCGCGCCTTCAGAGGCTTTCCAGTCCGAGCAGGATCGCTTGCTTGAGTGCGGTATTTATCCCGACCGCTTGGAGCTTTCTACTGTGACTACGCTTGGTGGCGTCAGCGACTTCGCGCATTTTAACGAAATGAAGTCGCCGATCCTTTGCTTCGAACTGACATCGAAGAGTGCCAATATTTTTATCATCAACCAAGGCCAAGTCGATGTTGCTCGGCCAGTCCCTTTCGGCCTCGATAGTATCTATCCTTTGCTCCAGAGAGAGCTTGGCCTAAAGGACGAGGCTTCCGCCCGAAAACTCTTTTTCTCCAACACTTTCGATTTTGCAGAGATGGGGCCTAAGCTCCTACGGCGCATGACTAAAGAGCTACAGGCCTCGACTGGCTTTTACGAGGTGCAGACAGGCCTCACCATCGATAGCGTCTTTATCAGCGTTTTGCCCAAAAACTTGGCTTGGGTTTCCAAAACGGTCTCCGATTCTCTCGGACTAGAGATTATGCAGCCCAATTTAGAAAAATGGTTGGAGAGTCTTAAGGTTAAACTCGGAGAAGGGGTTGAAGTTTCCAATTTGGGATCCCGTTGGATGGGCTTGTTTAGCTTGATGGGTGAGTTCCATTTAAGAGAGGAGGGCGAAAGTGAGTAGAATTAAAAAAGAGATGCAGCCTTTTTGGCGTCCGAATTTCGTTAATCAGTCTGAGCTGCCGGATATTAAGGTCATCCGGACAGACTTCATTATAAACTTCATTGCGGTGACTCTAGCTCTCGGTGTTGCATTCTTCTTGCTGAAGCGTGAATACAGCTCGTATTCGCTCGGTAATACGATCTCCAAGATGGAGCAGCAGATTCGCGTCTCAGATTCAGACGACATCGAAAACCTTAAGTTGAGTGAGGCATTTCGTTCGTCGGCTCAATACATTGTAGAGGTCGAAAAGTTTTTTAACGCTCCGCTCTTAGCGCACGAGTTCCTCTATAATCTGTCAGAAATTAAGCCTGAAGATTTAATTTTTAATTCCATCTCACTCAATGAGTCGAGCGCTAAAATAGGCGGCAAAGATCTGGTCAGTTACGGCATTAACATTTCTGGAGAGGCGAAAAACCTCACTGTGATAGAGGACTTTAAGAAAATTCTTGAGGAAGCAGATCTATTCAAAGTTGCGGGGTTCGACCTCGAAATCGACGAAACTTTGCAAGGTCGCGATGAGAAGACTGGTATCTTCCCGTATCGTTTGGCTATTACCCTTGCGCCTGAGAAAAAAGCTGCGCCAGAAGGTAGCGAGGAAGAGGACGCATCATGAATTCCGGAAACAAACTAATTCGCACTCTGAAGGAGTACCCACTCGCTCTAATCTGCGTGATTGTCATCCTTATCTGTGCAGCTGCCATTTTCCTTCGTGGCGGTGCCGCCATGGAGCTTTCTGCTAAAGAAGCGGATTTGAATTCTCGTATTCGGACGATCGATCAAAACGTCAAAAACGCGAAAGATCTGAAAAAAGAAGTCGACGAAGTGAAGCTCCTGGTCGAACAAGTTGAAGCCAGATTGTTTGATCGAGACCAACGCGCCGTGAACATTAATTTCTTCTACGCTCTAGAAGATAGGCTCGATGTGCGCATCTCCAATATTGCTCAGATGCCCTCAGAGGATCCCATCTATGCGAAGGGTGGCCCGCGGGAACTTAAACTCCACTCTACCATCGGCTATAATATATCTTTGAATGGTCAGTTTGACGAAGTGCTCACGTTTTTCTATGAGCTCTACAAAGTAGACCCTCTCATCCGTGTCGCGGATTTCCAAATTGCCGAAGCGAGCAGCCGAGATACCAACCGAGGTTTGTTAGAGGCACGCCTGAGGGTGATCGTCCTTTCTGAGTCAGATTAAGCCCCGTATATTGATGAAAAATTTATCCTATATTCTACCTGCTGTTCTGCTGACTTCTTTAGTCCTTCAGCCGATTTTGGCGGAAGAGCAGATCAAGCTGACTGGCCGTAAAGATTTAGTTTTGAGTGTTGAAAGCCGCGCGACGGTTCTAGATGTGGCGCGCCAGCATCTGAGCGAAAAGAGCGAGAGTTTTTTGTCTCTGGCTGAAGATGCGGAGACTCCTTATGCTTTCGAGCAGCCAGTCGTGGCAGTCTTACGTGATGATGAAGACGAGCCCGTTGAGGAGGTCGTAGTCAACTACGATGATGCGTCGGTGCTCCGGGCAGTCGCCAATAATTTCGCTAAACAGGTTCGAGGCACACTCGCTCGCGGCAGCACTAGTTTCCTCCAGCTCAAAGGAGGCAGTATGATTAAGCCAGGCACTAATTTCCCCGTCAGTATCCCTCAAGCACAAGGTCAAACTTTCACTGTGACCGTTTCCGAAATTACCAGCAGCGGCTATACCCTCCAACTCGGCGAAGCGTCGGAGACTATCAGTCTCAATGCCACAAGTTCAGGCTCGGGGGCGATCAAACTCGATTAGGCGATATTGCCACCACTTATCAAAGTTTTAAAAATACACTAACCAGATTATTCTAACCGCCTGACCCACACGTCCTATGAAAAAGCACACACTATACTTCTTTTGGCTCCTCGCCCCGATTGCCCTTTGGGCACAGGCGGACAGCACCCCTCCAATCGAGATCGATTTGTCTGATGTCATCGTGGTAGAAGATACCTCCGCTAGCGATCAGTCTTCAGCGGCGGCGGCAGAAGTCGTCGAAATACCTGAGACGCCGATCGAGGGAGCGAGCATAGATTTGGAGGCACCCGTTATTCCCGAAGTGACTGAAAGTTTGCCCTCGGATACAGAGATTGTGCTGGAAATTCCCGGACAAGAAGCCTCTGAGCCCGGCGAAGCCTCGATGGCAAGCGAGGAAACCATCTCCGTCGACTTCCCCGACGAAGATGTGCGCACCATCCTTCGTAACGTCGCCGATCTTTTTGAGCTTAACTTAGTGATTCCCGACACCCTGCAAGGGCGCACATCGATCAAGCTGCGTAACATTACTTGGAATCAGGCCTTCGAAGTTGTGCTAGAGCCACTGGGCTTCACATACGTAGAAGATAGAAATATCATCCGCATTAAGAGCATTGAAGAACTCACTACTGAGCCTGTGGACACCCGCGTGTTTGTCGCTAACTACGCTCGGGCTGAAGATCTCCAAGGCTCGATTCGCCCCCTGATCGATGATGCCGCTGGCGGTCGCATCCAAGTCGATGTCCGTAGTAACGCACTCGTCATCACAGAGCGCCCCTCTCGGATGAATAAAATTCAAGAGATCATCGAACGCCTCGATAAAGCTACCGATCAAGTCATGATCGAATCTAAGTTTATTGAAATTACCAACACCGACATTAAGAACCTCGGAGTGAACTGGGCTTCGCTCAGTGGTTACAGTGCTTCGGCGGGTCCATTTCAGCGGGCATGGAATCGCGAGCGTAGTTCAAGCGACACTACCACGACTACGAATACAGATGACGAATCATTGACTATACCTGGCGGCTTTACCTCCGCAGATTCCAATAATGTTACAAACACGATCGAGAGCTTAGCCTCCACTAGTCGCTTAGACACGGCGTTGTTTTCGGCCGACGAGTTCGAAGTAATCCTCAGCGCACTGAATACGCAGGATGATATTAAACTCATTTCCAATCCGACCGTAGTCACTCTGAATAACACGCAGGCTAAAATCGCCATCGGTGAGCGTTACCCGATTCCTGAATACACCTTCAATGCAGAGACGGGACAACGTCAGCTCGACGAGATTAATTATGAAGACATCGGCATCAACCTAGACGTCACGCCTCAGGTCAACAGCGCTGGTTTCATTAACCTCAAAATCATCCCCGAGGTCTCCAGCACGGATCGCTTCGCCATCATCGAGAATACTCAAATTCCGATTATTGAAAGCCGTCGCACCGAAACAACCATCATGATCAAAGATGGCTACACATTGGCGATCGGGGGACTGGTCGAAGATGGTATTACAAAACGTGATACTAAGGTGCCGCTTTTAGGCGATCTTCCGGTTATCGGTCGCCTCTTCAGCAGTGAATCTGACGAAATAACGCAGCGCAATTTGATCATCTTTATTACCGCCAAGACACTCAATCCGGACGGCTCAACCTACCGTGATATCATCGATCCTCGGATTATTGAGCGTATGGGTATCGTGCCCAGTGAGCTGCCTGGATACGATCTATCTGCCGAAGAGCAAGGGCTTCTTGATCAGTTGGATGCTTATCGTGCTGAGGCCGACCAAAAGAAGACACTCGAGGATGCGCGTCAGCAAATTAAAGCGATCGAATATCGGAAGGCACAAGAAGCTGAGGCATTGGAAGAACGCAGCCAAAACCGCAAGTAAACAGCAAATACTAACTACTCACTACACGAACTCTACCCAAGGCTGATTATGGAAATAGGACACAAAAAATATTTTGGAGGATTCAAAAGCTTAGCCTGTCTGCTTTCAGCTGTTGGTCTCTTCTCGACCTCGCTTATTTCTCAAACGGTCGTGGTTGAGTCTGGTAAGGACTTTTCTGCGGTGATTGATGCGGCGGGTAACTTATATACTTTCGGCAGTAACTCCTCTGGCCAACTCGGCGTAGCCGGTGCGGGTGCCTCCGCCTCGATCATTGGGCAAGTTCTGCCTGCGACTGAATGGGCAGATCTATCTGTTAGCCCATCGCAATCGGGCGCAGTTCACGTTTTGGCTATTCAGAAAGATGGTAGCCTCTGGGCGTGGGGCAGTAATGCTCGCGGTCAGCTCGGAGACGGCACGCAGATTAGTAGTGGCGTGCCTGTGCTCGTGGACGACGCGCAGACGTGGGTTGAAGTCGCTGCGGGGGAAGATTTCTCGATCGGCCGTACAGATGATGGTAGCGTTTATGTCTGGGGTGATAATTCCTTCGGTCAGTTAGGACGTGTGATTACAAATAATCCGCTTACAGATATCAAAACGAGCCCGGTTATTTTTGATCCAGGTAATTCTTACCTTTCAATCGCCGCTGGACTGCAATCTGGCTTGGGCATCCGAGGTGTCCCTGGGGTGGATACCATGGGTGCGCTTTATTCCTGGGGCTATACGCTCACAATTCAGCATGGCCAGCCTCAAGGCTCTCCGATTGGTCAAGTGGTCGGCCCAGTCATTCTACCCCAACAGATACTGACTAATGGCATCTCCCAAGATGGGTGGACTCGTGTCGAATCAAGCGCGACTATTTGCTTCGCATTTCGTGGTGGTAGTCTCTGGTCCTGGGGTGGTGGAGCTCACACCGGCTACCAGACGTCTTCCTATACGCCGCGTCGAGTTGGAACCGCCACAGATTGGGCCGACGTCGCCATCGGCCTAGATCATACGCTTGCCCTCAGAATGGATGGTCGTCTCTTCGGTTGGAGTAGCAACAATGAGGGTGAATTAGGACTTCCTATTCAGGAACCCGATGGCACCTATATTCCTGACAACTTCTATGTCGAAATCCCGCAGCATCTGGAAACGGGTTCTACCTTTCTAGGGATTGGTGCGGGGGCAGATTTCTCAGCGATTTATACGAGTGATGCGTTTCTGCTGACGGGTGGCATCAACAATATCGGCCAGCTCGGTGATGGGCTGACTAGCCCCGGAAACCAATATTTCTTTGATAATTCTACTCTGGGGCTCGCCGATTTGATTGGAGTCTCTGTTGAAATTGTCACAGATGATCCTACTCCTGGAGATACCATTGATCTCAATGTCTTTCTTCAAAATGGAGGCACGGGGCCGATTATGACTGACTTTGAGTTGGCTGCCGTTCTCAGCCCAAGTTCTAATTTTGACGATACGGGCGCGATATCCATTCCGATTAGCAGTGGTAGTCCCGTGACGGCCAACATCGTGGCGCTCGGAGAGATCAGTGTCGCTGTATCTGTGGATCTTCCTGTGAGTATCGACGCAGGTGAGTATTACATCGTCGTTCGCGCAGATTCCACCGATTTGATCGATGAAGTTTTCGATATTGGTGATGCGGGCAATAATAACGACGCAGCCACCGCAGAGGAGGAAATCCTCTCCTTCGTTCCTGACATTCAAGTCGTTTCGGCTGATATCTCAGTGGCGCCCACTGTGGGAGCCTTTCCAATCCAAGCGGGCGATGAAATTGATGTCACCGTAACGCTCACGAATGAGGGCTCTGGCGCGATCCCCTCAGGTGCGCTTGACGAGTTCATGTTGCGCTTTGCACTGGCAGAGGTGGCAGACATCGAAGACTCTAGTGTGGTTGAACTCACATTGACACTGCCGGATGAAACGGTGGTGGACGAAGGACTGCCAGTGGGGGGGGCGGTCGTCAAAAACTATACATTCACAGTGCCCGCCTTTGGTGTGGGTAGCTTCTATCTTGGTGTTCAAGCGGATAGTGATGCCACTGTTGTAGAAAGTGATGAGGATAATAATGTTGCCTTCACCACGACGGCACTCGTCGAAATCGAAGGCATCGATCTCGCAGAGGCGTTGGATAACTTCGACTTAGATTTCAGTACATCCGGCGACGGCACTTGGTTTGGGTCGGACAATGTCGCACTGGTTGGTGCCTCCGCATTTGATGACGATGCTGCAATTAGTCCTCCGATTATTGAAGGGGAGAGTGCCACGGTCAGTGTTACTTTGACTGAGACATCATTGGTATCTTTCAGCTGGCGCTCAGCGACGAGTAATGCGGATAACAAATTGAGCTTTAGCCTGTTGGGCTTCCCGACGCCGGCAGGAGACAATGACATCACTGGTAATACTGATTGGGTCACTGTTGAACGTATTGTACCTGGAGGCGCTCAAGCCCAATGGACATACACTGAGGGTAGTTTCTCTGAAGGTGATAGAGTCTATTTGGACAATGTTCAAATTAGCGCAGTGACCGAGCCAGATTTCACCGTGGATAGTGCCCAGTTGACCGACGGCGGTCAAACTGTGGAGAGTGCTCGATATGTTCTAGGCACTGACCGATTGGATCTTTCTGTGCTGGTTCGTAATCAAGGCCTGACCCATCCGGGGACTAGTGCTGATTTCGACGTGCGAGTCTATCTATCGAGAGACGGGGTCTTTAATCCACCTGTAGCTTTACCTGTCGATCCTGCGGATGATATTTTAATTTATTCGTCAATCATCACTGAGGGGATTGATCAGGGCGAAACCTCATTGATCTTCCCTTCGATCAGCTTGCCACTGACAATCCCCTCGGACACTTATCGATTGATCGTGGTGGTCGATGAAGCCAATGCCGTCGGAGAGGTCGCCGAGACACCACTCGAATTTGGTGCAGATGTTCAGGAGAACAACATATTCATCAGTGGCTTAGAGGTCGTAGAGATCGCCGCACTGCCGGATCTCCGTGTTTCGGGCGTGAATCCTGAGCCCGGCTTCTACTTGGTCGGAGAGAGCTATGATTTTGAACTAACACTCGAAAATATCGGCCTTTCGGCAACTGCGCTTGATTTGACTGCAGACAACAGCGGCTTAAAGGTAAGTGTAGTACTCTCGCAAGATACCACCCTCGACGAAAGCGACTATATTGTCGGCCAGTTCAATTATCCCGCCAATTTGGCCGAGAATGGCGCGAGTGGTTCTTCGGCTACTTTTGATCCTGATGTGGCTGACGTCCGCAGTGATGTTCCAATTGCAGACTTCCTCTACTTCGGTGTGATTATTGACTCGGATAATGCCGTCGAGGAGCTGAATGAAGATAATAATAGTACATTCTATCCGAATCCGCATTTCATCTTTGCCCAGGTCGAACTCGACGAGGCTATGGAGTTTGATGAGCTAGGCATCACTTCCCAGAATAACGAGTCAGTCCCATTCTCTGGGGATAAGCCTTTCGTGGGGCAGACGATCGAGACTTTCAATAGTGGTGCTGATGCCGCGCAAAGTTCTGGAGTCGGAGATAGTGAAACCGCCGCGTTTGAGACGACTTTTTCCACCGACTTGGCCACGGTATTATCCTTCAACTGGAAGGTGAGTAGTGAGTTTCAGATCCTCGACGACGGAACGATTAAGCAGGACACGCTTAACTTCTACGTGAATGATAACTTGGAGGCCAGCATCGCAGGTGAGCAAGATTGGCAACAATTCAGCCTACCTCTGGAAGCTGGCACCTATACTGTGCGTTGGAGTTATGAGAAAGATGGCAGCGAGTCTGAGCGAGCCGACGCGGGTTGGGTCGATAATTTCCAATATCAAGTTCCCGATCTTACCATCACCGATTTAGATGTGACTGCTCAGTCCTTAACCCCCGGGGCCGATCTATCCTTTACCTTTAGCGTCAGTAATATTGGCGAAGGCATCGTGCCCGAGACGCCGAGTTATACCGTCGATGTGCGCCTTTCGAACGATCCTATATGGGGGAACGACGGTGATGTTATCTTGACGGTGACGCCAGAGATTCGCAGCAGCCTTGAACTCGTTTCGGGGGCATCGGAGAGTTATAGTGTGACTGTCCCCATCCCACCATCCTTTGCGGAATCGGGTGATTTCTTTGTCGGCCTGCGGGTTGATCCAGATCCGCTGACAGACGATGAGTCGGTGAACGGTGACGGCGTCGTGCCAGAGGCAAATAATGTCAATAACACCGTGTTTACGGATACGGCTCTCATTAGCATAACACCGACCATCACGGTCCGTGAAGGTATCGATGATCAAGACCCTGATGATCCTGACCTGACCTTGCTGCCCCTTGCCTTTGGCGGAGCGGGTAGCTGGTTTGGCGTTGATGATGTGCCAGAAGGTGAGCTCCCGGACGGTACGCTCCAAGCGGATGCCGGTGATGTTGATCGTGACGACGTCGCACGCTCTGGCCCAGTCGCTGCCTTTGAGGAAAGTTATTTTGAAACTCAAGTCGTCGGGCCTAAGGTATTAAAATATCGTTGGAAGGTCGATTCGCGTCCTGGAGCCAATTTCTTGGAACTCGATATCAACGGGGTGCCGCAGGAGAGTATCTCTGGGGCCATTGATTGGGACTTCGGTTTTGGTTCGTTCACTCTAGGCTATCTTGGATTGACCACAGAATCGATTCCTTCAGACGCATTGGATACTGAGGTGGCAGCTGCCTTGAATGCATTGGCTACGATTACTGCGCATGGTGGAGTCGCAGTGAGCCGCGTGTTTAGTGGTGGCGTATATGAATATACCATCACCTTTAATGTTCCAGGTAATCGCGGGGTCATTAGCTTCCAAGCGAGCACTCCCTCGCGAATTGCTAGTAACTCGGTCTCGACTTTACTGAACGGAACCCCAGTGCTTCCGGAGTCGCAAGTCCTTGCGATCGAGCCAGACGTCTACTTCACCCTCAGCTACAAGAGTGAGAAGACCGTAGATATCTCTTATCTGGCCGATGCGGCAGCTGTCGGAACGGCGCTCAATGCTCTGGGCACGATCACAACAGATGGCGGTGTAACTATTTCGGATCACCCTGAAGCGGAGAGTGCGCTTGATTTTCTTGTCGAGTTCAATGTCATCGGAGAGCGGAACCTCATCGTGGTGGATGCTACCGGTCTGAGACAACCCGTCTCGATCGAAGCCGAGCTGAATTCAGATCGCTTCAAGCCCATTGGTGGTGAAGGGCAAGAGGGCGATGCAGGCACTGCGCAGATCCAGCCACTACGTATCGGACCGGAAATTACCATTTTCGTGCCTGCGGGTGCGGGCGCACAAACGATTCGCTGGACCTATCGCAAGACTGGCGATGACGGTGGCTTTGAAGACGCGGGTTGGGTCGATCAGATTCGTCTGCTGGACTTCGCTCAGCCTGAACTCGTGCTGACCACGATTGATTATGTGCCCGGCATCTATGTTCTGGATATCGCTGGCATAGCAGGCCAGCCAAACATAAAGCTAGGCACGCAAGTTCTCGACATTACGGTCACTGCACAAAATCAAGGCCTCGACCTAGCCCCTTCTGCGGGCGTCTTCACGGCAGCAGACTTGGAGGTGCGCCTTTCCGAAGACCGTATTTATGGTAATGCCGACGATATCGTTTTGGGCTCCTTTGCTCAGACAGTAGGCACCCTCGCGAGTGGTCAAATCATGTCCTTCATCGGTGGGCTTCCTCTTGGAGATCACATCCCCGAGAATGACTACTATCTCATCGCCAGAGTGGATGCTAACGAGCGTATCGACGAGTTCGATACGGAGAATAATATCTTCATCACTGAGAACCGTGATGTCACTGTCGAGCGTCGCCCACGCTTGCTAGTATTTGATGTCTCAACTGATAATCTTGCTCAGACGGAGACGGCTTTTTACACGGACATTATCGAGTATGATGAAAATATCCTCTACACTCCGGAAGCACCCGTGCGTGTCCGCTTAGATATTCATAATGTCGGTTTGGACAATCTCTTCGATGAGAATGGTCAAGTGATCCCATTTCGAACAGTAGTCAATCTAGTCGGTGTAAAGCGTTCGGATTTGGATGCCTTTACTGACGACTTGGATGCGCTTGAAGATGGCTTTACAGATCCGCTTGAGCTGGGTGATTTTACAATCGCTCAAGCCATGGAGGGCCGCAGTGCCGCTGAGCCGGATGGAGACATTGTCAGCATTGATGTAGAATTGACCCTGCCCACAGCCGTTCGTTTGGATATGATTCTCGAAGATGACCTGACGATCGAGTCGTATGCTTATTTCATTCAAGTCATCGTCGATGCGGATGATGCGATTCCCGAGTCAGGACTTAAGAATACTTGGAATAGCTTTGATATTACTGATCTCATGACTCAGGTGCCCGGGGTGAACGTATATGTCCCACTTGATCCTCTGGATCCATTTCCAATTTTCAGCGATTTTGACGAAGGTTTAATCTCGATTGCCTTCCTTGCTCGAACGCCTACTAACGAGGCGGCATGGGAAGCGCTCTATGGAGGAGCGACTGCGGATGAAGCCGGAACACCCGCGGAGCAGGCTAACTTCCTCTCTTATGCCTTCGCTCGGACGCCCGATGAGGCTGGCCGCACGGGTAACCAGTTCCCTGGTAGCTTTGGCTTTGAAACGGAGAATGCCTCGGAGTATTTGTCTATGACCTTCGACATCGTTGCAGGTGCGACAGACTTGACCTACGTCGTAGAGGCTGCAGATGATGTGACCTTTGTGACGAATCAAGTAGATCTTGTGACGATCCAAGGCCCCTTCCTTAGTTTAGTCGGTGCGTTCTCATTGACTGGCGATGGCGGATTGATCAGTGATGCTGAGGTCACTTCGGTCGTGGATGAAGGCTACTCTGCCCGAGTCACAGTGATCGACGATCAACCAGTTTCGGCAGGAACCTCTCGCTTCATACGCATCCGAGTGGAAACTCTGAGCACTAGCTCAAATTAGAGAGTTCTTCGCATCTGAATTTTCAAAGCGCGGCTCCCCCTCGGAGCCGCGCTTTTATTTTTTAAAGACGACGATGCGATTGCTGTTCGTGCCACGCGTGTTGTTGCGCACGCCCCAGCAGTTGGCTGTCTTGGTGAAAGTCTGACTGTTGATCAGAGTGTATTCGACCTTCAGGCCTGCGGCCACGCCTGCGAGGATGATTTGTTCCTCCAGCTTGAGCTTACCTTTACGCACTTCACCGACTTCCAAGGCGATGCGGCCTTTGGGCTTGAGCACGCGGGACATCTCTTTCAGCGAGGCCGTCATTTTTTCTGTCCAGTCTTCCAGCTTGCGCAACTGCCAGAGCTTGCCCGGTTCGGGCTCGCATTGGCAGAACCAGTTGCGCAGCCAGTTGTCGCCCACGTAGTTCACGATGTCGAGGAAGGGGGGCGAGGTCACGATCAGCTGCACCGATTCGTCCTTAATCTCGGGCGTGACATCAGCCGAGCGGCAGAGCAGAGTCGAAGAGGTCGCGTCGTAGCCATCAGGCAGTGGGTGGCGGAGTAGACTCTTGGTTTTTTTCAGAATCAGTTCTTTCGTATTTCGATACTCCGGCTGCTGATCTCGCTTGGCGTTGATCTTACGCTGTGAATTGAGCGTGGTGGCTTGATTGGGCGGTAGGGTATAGACGGAGAAAAAGCCCTTAGAGTGCCCGGTCAGGCGGTTGCAGGCCACCATTTGTAGCCAAGCGTCGATCTCGTCGAAGGTGCCGGCGTCGTGGCGGGCTTTGAAATAGCGGCGCCAGCCGTAGAGTTCTCGCAGCGTGTTTGTCTCGAAAAACACGAGCAGGTCTTCGTCCTCGATCTCGACCTCTGGGAGTGCGATTTGCTCGATGCGGTGGGCGATCTTTTCGACACCCTGTTGGCAGAGCCGCGGCGCAGTCAGAATTGTGCTGAGTGGGTTTACATCGTTACCAATCACATTGTAACCAAGAAGTTTGGCTTCGATCAGGGTCGTGCCACGCCCCATGAAGGGGTCGTAGACCAACTGCCCGGGCTCGGCGTAGCGCTCGATGAAATAAGCTGGCAGCTGCGGCTTATAACAGGCGCGGTAAGATACCTCGTGGATCGAGTGTCCGTCCCGCTGTTTAGCGGTCCAGAACTCTCCTTGCTTGATCGGAGCGGTGCGTTGGGTGGCTTGAGTCGTTGGCATAGCACCAAAATGGGCTGCCGTAATAATAGTACAAGGGTAGAATGTAGATTCTTTCTGTAGTGCGTCCGCTTGGAAACTGTCTCAAAAATGACCAAATCGTAACCGATTCGGCTACAAACCGAGAAAATGTAGTCGAAAGCGTGAGCTTTTGGTCTGTTTGGATGTCGAAACCGCTATCGTTTCCTATTTTGAGACAGCCTCCTTGCGGACGCCCCGGTATTTTTGGCCGTCCGCCAGTTTTGGGCGCTCGCAAGCGAGCACGCCACGCTTGGCTAAAGTCCACTCTAATAAAAAATATAACCAGCAACCCCGCAGCTCAGAACGACCAACCAAGCGGGCAATTTATATCGATAGAGCGCAAAGAACGCTAAGAAACCAATGCCGAGATCGGTCACCGTTTGAATCCCGTGTGTCCAGACTGGATGGATCAGTGCGGCGATGAGTAGGCCGACGACTGCGGCGTTCGCGCCGGTCAGTCCGGCTTGTGCCCATTGTTTTTGGCGAATCACTCCCCAGAATGGCAGCAGTCCGATTAGGAGCAACAAACCGGGCAGAAAGATCGCGACGAGTGCGAGCACTCCGCCGACTGCGGCAGGGTTGGTTCCGGCACCCAAGGTGCCGAGGAAAGCGGACAGGGTGAAGAGGGGGCCGGGCAGCGCTTGCGCGGCGCTATACCCGGAGAGGAAGTTTTCCTCAGAGACTAGACCGCCCGCGACAATTGTATCATTAAGCAGCGGAAGAACCACATGACCGCCACCGAAGACGAGTGCGCCTGCACGGTAGTGGAGCGCATAAATAGCTCCTGGTGTTGAGGGCTCCATTAATAAACTAAGCGTCAGCAAGAGACCATAGAGTGCGAGTGCCCCGAACAGGAAGATTTTGCCGATCGAGTAACGGCTTATGGTCACCACGGGGTTTTTTACCTGCATGACGGGTTTCAACCATTGCCCGATGAGTGCGCCGACTAGAATGACGCAGACTGGAGTCAAATTACCCGGTAGATTGAGGACAAGCGCGGCGGCAAACACGGCGATCGCTATTCGGGGCAGGTCGGGGCAGAGCTTGTTGCCGAGTCCGAGCGTGGCATTGGCGACGACTGCAACGGCGGCAATCAGTAAACCATGGGTCAGCGCCCCAATCGAATCTTCGAGGGCAAAAAGACCGTAGGCGAAGCCGATCATGATAAGCGCGGAGGGCAGGGTGAATCCTAGCCAAGCGGCGCAAGCACCAGAAAGTCCGCCCCGGTGCCAGCCGATGGCGAAACCCAACTGGCTGCTGGAAGGTCCCGGCACGAATTGGCAGAGGCCAAGCAGTTCCGCGTAGCTGGCGTCGTCGAGCCATTTCCGGCGATTAACAAACTCGTCTCTAAAGTAGCCCATGTGCGCGATAGGGCCACCGAAGCAGAGGCAGCCTAGGCGGAGATAGATGAGGAATATCTCAATTAGGCCGGGTTTTTCGTTGGTTTGGGGCATTTCTGGCTAATTGACTAATGAAGAAGGGAGAAGTGTTAGCGTAGCCGAAGTCGTGAGACTTTGGACGTTTTGGCTGGATGGTGTGGATCGTTCAAAGTCTCACGATTCAGGCTACGCACTTAGCGCGCTAGTTTTTGAAAGACTCTCTCGGATGTTCCACTAGTTAAATCGGCTGTGCGAGGATAAATGGGCGCACGATCATGGCATGGAAGAGCGTCTTTTCCTTTTCCCAATGCGCCGCATGGAGCTCGCAGGGCTGCACGAGGTCACCGGATTTGAGCCATTTCTGCACCTGAGCCTGATCGTCGTTGGTAAAGGCCAGCCCGGCGGCCTTTAAATCAAGGCTCGGATCTACGTAGACTAAGTTGCCTGCCTCGAAATGCGGGCACAAATAGCTCCAGTCGACTTCACCAGAATATTTTTCTAGTTTTTCGGTCGGGGTAAGCCGATCCTCGGCTGGGCTTAAGTCGTCGCTAAACATCTGTAGTTCAATGTGATATGGGGATCCTGTTCGATTTACGTTTTTCTAGGCGAATTTTTTCTGAAGTTTTTTTGGATTTATTGAACGCGGGGCAGGGTAGTGCGTCTATATCTATATAAATCATTGTTAACTGTTAGTTTGTTGTTTGTTAGAGAGCGCCGCCCGAGAGATTGGGCGGCGTTTTTATTTTAAGCATTAAAAGGCGACCAGAGCAGCGGCTCCGATGATCGCCGCGTCGCCTAAGGGCAGGGCGGATTCGATGATTTTAATTTTATTTTTAAAGGGTGGAATCAAGTGTTTCTCAAATGAGCGTCGGGTCGGAGCCAGTAGCACCTCGCCTGCCTGCACGGGGCCACCGAAGAGGAAAAAGGCTGCCGGACTCGTCACCAGCGCGGTCGAGGCCAGCGCCTCGCCGAGTAGGCGCCCAGTGAAGTCCATCGTGGCCTGCGCGATCTCGTCACCAGCGTGTGCCGCATCGGCGATGTCTTTTGCGGTGATCTGCCCCAGCGGTAAATGGTCGAGCGAGGTAGTGCCGCCACGCTGGGCGATCATCTCAAAGTAAGTGCGGCGTATGCCTGTCGCCGAACAGTAGTTTTCGAGGCTCCCGCGCCGACCGAAGCCGCAGTAGCGACCGTCGGGGATCACGCTGATGTGCCCGAGCTCACCAGCGAAGCCATCGTGCCCGTAAACGAGCTGGTTATTGACAAAAATCCCGCTCCCTAAGCCCGTGCCCAAGGTGATCATGATGAAGTCTTTGTAATCTTTTGCGGCGCCAAAGATTTTTTCCCCGATGGCGGCGGCGTTGGCGTCATTCGTCAGCTGGATCTTTGGCAGGTCGAGTCGATCTTTGAGGAGTGCGACCAGCGGTGTGATGCCTTTGAAGCGTAAATTCGGGGGCTCTTCGATGCTGCCACTCAGATAGTTGCCGTTGGGCGCACCGATCCCGAGCCCCACCCAGCTGTCGGCCTCCGCCTGATGTGCATCCATGACCTCGCGGACAGCCTCGGCTAGTCGGTGGGCAAAAGCGACGCCGTCGTCGTATTCGTCCGTGCGGAACTGCGTACGCTCATGGACGACTCCGTCCGGTGCGACCACGCCAATACAGGTATTGGTGCCGCCGATATCGACTCCTATGGATAGTTGCATGCCTACTATTGATCGCTCAGTGGCCAGATCTGTCGAACCTTATTTGAGGCACTGTAAACTCAGCAAAGAGGTGTTGCCAGACTGCCTTAGATCGATATTTTAGTATCCCATGCCCCTTAATCAAGTATCTGTCTCTATTCTCCTAAGTGAAAAAAGCTCTTCCGTCTTCTGTGTGACCGAAGATACCACCATCGAACAGGCTGTTTCCGAGATGAATCGTCAGCGCATCGGCTCAATTGTGGTTAAAAAAGGCGAAGTTGTTTGCGGAATCTTTACCGAGCGTGACGTATTGACTCGCGTGGTTGCCGCGGGGCGAGACCCCAAGACGACTCTGGTGCGTGAGGTCATGACCGAGAGTTTTCAATCAATTCGTCCAGATACCTCGGTCGAAGATGCCATGCAAATGATGACGGATAAGCGTGTGCGCCACCTGCCGGTATTGGATGATGGCCATTTAGCAGGAATGATTTCGATTGGCGACGTGACCCGATGGTTGCTCAAGGTCAATGAAATGGAAGCCGAGAATCTGCGCCGCTATGTGTTCGCAGAATATCCAGGCTAAGCACGCGGCTGATCTGTATTTCTTCTGAATATGAAAACAGAAAAGTTTCCAGCGAGTAAGCTGATTTTTACTGAGGGCGATCACGGCGACGAAGCCTACCGTGTGATCGATGGCCTCGTTGAGATTTCGATTCAAGATGAGGGGCAAAAACTCGTATTGGCGACTCTGGGCGAAGGAGAGATTTTCGGCGAAATGGCCATGATTGAGAGTCGTCCACGCTCTGCCTCGGCGCGCGTCTTGGAGCCCACGACTGTCGAAGTGATCGCACGCGATGATTTTCAACAAATTCTGGCGAAGGGCGGCGAGCAGTTGGTGCCTTACTTGACGACGATCTTCGACCGGCTACGGGTGACCAACGATCGCCTGCTTGCGGCCTTAGATAAACTCAATGCACTCGAGCCGGCTCGTGGACCTAGGCGTCACGAGAGGTTTGGCTCATTAGAAAGTTCGATCCCCGTGCAAATCGAGCCGGACACCGATGAAATGCGCCAGCAGACCGCGCTACAAAAGCGACTCGTCAGAAGTTATCCCTTCCAGTTTGGGCGCCGCGCCGATTTGGCGGGGGCGGAGGCGGTCGTGCCCAGTCAGTTACTGGTCGCCGATCGCTCGCCTTATCGAGTTTCTCGAAAGCATTGTATCATGGATACTTCTGCCGACGGGGTCTTTATCGAAGATAGAACCAGCAAACTCGGCACGATTGTAAACGGTATCTCGATCGGTGGCAGCAGCCGAGAGACGCGGGTGCGGCTTATTCGTGGTGCCAATACCCTCGTCTTAGGAGGGCTGGATAGTCAGGTGCGCTTTATTCTGACGGTGACAGACGGCACTAGGTAACAACTTTAGCGATCCGACCTATTGCCAGCCGGTTTTCCGCTATCGGCTTGACTCAATGCGCCTAGTTTCTGGACACTGCTACTTCACGTTTTAATAAGCCCCCAAACAGAGAGATCATACTATGGCAGGAGTCGGTAAACTACTTAAACAAGCACAGAAAATGCAAAAGCAGATGGAGGTCGTTCAGGCTGAGCTCGCGGAGACCATCTTGGAGGTTTCCAGCGGCGGTGGTGCGATCAACGTCAAGATCAACGGTCAGGGTGAATTCCAAGGCTTTAAGATCGACCCCGAATTTTTGAAAGAAGACGCTGAGTTCGTCGAAGAAACGCTCCTTGCAGCCGTGCAAGAAGCGGCCGCCAAGGCCAAAGAAACCAGCGAAGAAGCCATGGGCTCCGTCACTGGTGGCATGGGCGGCTTCCCCGGTCTAATGTAGATCACTGGAGGCACTCCCAGTGATCGCCTCTGATTTCTGTCAGTTCCTTCAGCTGCCCAATGGGCGCCCGCCTCAGTCACCCTCCGCTTCGTTCCGGGCAATTCGTCCCGATTGACCATCTTCGTGCTGCTCGCGCTTCGTCTGGTCTCTGACCTCTGGCTACTGGCCTCTGCATTGACCTCTGACTCCTGCCCTCTCCAATGACACCTGCTTACGATTCGCTACTTCAGCAGCTCAAGCGCCTACCGGGCTTGGGCTTTCGTTCCGCTGAGCGCGTTGCCATGCACCTGCTGGTCGAGAAGCCGGATGCGATGGGCGAGCTACTCGATGCGATGAACGGCGCGCGCGCGGCCGTCTGCCGCTGCCAGACTTGCGGCAATATGGCCGAGAGCGAGGTATGCGCCGTCTGCGAAGACGAAAACCGCGATGCTAGCACGATCTGTGTCGTCGAGCACGTGCCCGACCTGATCGCAATCGAGCGCTCCAGCGCATGGAAAGCCCAGTACCATGTGCTCCATGGTAAACTCTCGCCGATCCACGGAGTCGGCCCCGAGCAACTTAATTTTCAAAGCCTCCAAGCGCGCATCGAATCCGGCGAAGTCACTGAGCTAGTGCTCGCGCTCTCCAACGACATCGAAGGGCAGGCTACCTGCCACTTCATTCAAGAGGAACTGGTCGAGGGCCGTCCGATCAAAGTCTCTCGCATTGGCTTCGGCCTCCCTAGTGGGGGCGGCGTTACTTACGCCGACTCGGTGACTCTGCGCAGCGCCCTCGAAGGCCGCCGCACTTACGAATAATACAATGATACACTTTTCTATTTGGGGCATACCCGTGCGCATCGAGCCGTGGTTTTGGATCACGATGGCATTTATCGGTGGCGGACTGCACGCGGCCAATTCGATCGACATCCTACTCGTGTTCGTCTTCGTGTTTGCGGGATTTCTATCGATCCTCGTGCATGAGCTGGGGCACGCGGTCATGATCCGTAAATACGGCCTGCCGACTGCCATCACGCTACAGGCTTTCGGTGGCTACGCTTCCTATCCCGCAGGACGCTTGAATCGGAAGCAGTCCTTCATCGTGACAGCCGCTGGACCCGCCGTGCAGTTCGCCTTGGGCGTCTTGCTCATCATCCTTGCGCGGAATCTATCCATCCCCGAGGGCTCGCTCTTTTTTCCTTTCCTCAGGGATTTGATCTGGGTCAGCATCGCGTGGTCGATTCTTAATTGCCTCCCCGTGTATCCGATGGACGGCGGGCAAATGATGGCCGCCGTTCTAGGGCCAAAGAAGCAGCACTACGTTCATTTAATCAGTGCCATCGTCGCGGTTGCAGTGGGCATTGCTGGTTACCTCTTCTTTGGCACGATTCTTCTGCCTATCTTTATGGCGCTCTTCGCCTGGCAGAATTGGCAAGCCTATCAAGCCTCGGCTAGATAACTTTTCTTCGTGCTTATTGTGCGAGCAGCGCTTTCAAAACTTTGGCGTCTTCGAGGAATTGTTCCGGGGCATCCTCTTTTACAAATTCCAGAATCACAAAGCGGTCTTCTTCGAGTGTATTGACTTTTGCTAGATACGCCGACCATTGCTTTGTGCCATCCAGAAGTGCTCGGCGGTCTTTCCATCCGTCCGTCCCCCAGTGAAAACAATGCACGTGTGAGAGGTGGGGGAGTGCCGCGTCCAGTTCGACGAGGTCTTCTTCAAAGATACCGCCAGAGCGGGGCTGCCAGTATAGCCTCAGGTCGGCGAGGCCGACTTCTTTCAGGAGTCGCTGGGCAGAGGCCTGCGTATCCGTCAGCGTGCCGCCATGGTATTCAAGCGCGATGGTGATGTCCAACTCCCGCGCAGCGATGACAGCACGGCGCAGATGCTCCGCCACTTCATCGCGGTAAGCTTGGCTGGCCTCGGTGGAGTCTCGGTTACCCGCCCATACGCGAATGACAGGTGCGCCTAGGGCATCCGCAGATTCTAGGACCTCGCTAAATGGATCAGACGCATCGTCGCACCTGTGGTACGAACCATAGGCGCAGACACTCAAGCCAGCGTTTTGGGTTCGGTCTTTGACCGATTCGGCAAGCGCGAGATCGCCCGGAGGCAGATGGACGTCACCGCCCCATTCGATGCCATCGATTCCTGCTTCGACGCATAATTCAATCAGCGCATCAACCGATAGTTGGCGAAAAGTAATCGAGCAGAGTCCGGAGTGTAGCATGATCCGAAAGTAGTATGGGCGATTCATTTTACCAGCCCTTTGATCCTGCTTTTTGACGACGAAAATGTGCAAATAGAATGCAGATTTAATTCCTTGTTAACGGACACACCTGCCTTCTTTTGCGCACTTTCGCGAATTCCGTAGTAGAGAGCTGTGTTTTTTAGGTTGAAATGACTCGTGGGTGTCAGGCTCTTCCCCACTGCACCTTTCCTGCGATTGAGCAGCCAAAACTGGCCAAGCGCGTTCTTTTCGCTTATCTGACGGGCGACGAAGATATGCACCTTAAGAATTTTTCGCTGATCGTAAGCGATTCGGTGGTTCGTCTTTCGCCCGCCTATGACCTTTTGAATACCACCCTCGTCTTGGAGAATGCCGAGGAGGAATCGGCATTACCGGTGATGAAAAAAAAGAAAAATCTGAGCCGTAAATTGTGGATCGATTATTTGTTTCGGGAGCGGATGGGGCTACGTGAGTCGCAGGTTTCCAATTTGTTGGACGAACTGTCGACCGCTCTGCCTGAGTGGCGAGCGTTGGTTGCGGCGAGCTATTTGTCCGATGCCCGTAAGCAGGACTATCTGGACATTTGACTGGATCGTTGTGAGCGGATGAAGCGGTGATCAGTGATCACCGAATCCCCCAGTAAGCTTCCCGATCATCGACCATGAACCTTTTGTATAAATACAGGGATGTGTTAAATTTTCCACGATCAAATATAGAGGTCAAATAGGGTGATGTCTGCTATGCTGCTGGACAGTAGGAGAATAGGACTCGCACTCACGGAGATCAAACCCACCGGCTGGAACAATATTTGAACTCAGGGAAGACAGGCCAGACCCACTGAACAACCCCAACCCAATGAAACATCTCTCCACTAAGCGACTCGCCTCTGCATGTATCGTTTATTTCTTGATTCGACCTGAACTTTTCCTTCTTCATATTTCAAGGATTGTGGCGACTGCTTGCGAAAGCGCGTCCATGTCTGGTTCGGAAATCGTGTCGAGCTTGTCGACGAGTCGGTGTTTAGCTACGGCTCGAATCTGATCGATCACGGCCACGACTCTTTTGCCATTGCAGGTCACGTTGAGAGTAATCGGGGGGTGCGGTTTCGCAGCAGTGGAAAGCGGGACGACGACGATTGTCTTCCGCAATCGGTTAAGGGTGTCATTGGTTAGGACGACGCAGGGGCGCGTTTTCTGGATCTCGGCTCCCTGGGTCGGATCGAGGCTGACCCACCATACGTCGCCCCTAGAAATACTTACTGAACTCACGGCGCGGTTTCATCCTCGAAGGCCTGCCATTCATCGACCTCGTCGCTCAAGGTGGTATCGGCATTCGCTTGGAGGCAAGCGCTGGCTAATTGGCGCTCTTCTTTCTCCAATTCAGCTTCGATCAGTCGTGTGACGAGCCGCGAACGTTGTCGAGGAGGCACCGCTGTGCGGAATTTACGGGCGACCGGCTCTGGAATTGAAAGAGTAATCCTCATAGATACGCATTATGCTTTACGCACTGCGCCTATGTCAATAGCGACTTCAATAAGCTGAGGGCTTCCTCGTGGATACCTACTGCGTGTATTTGCAAATGTCGGTCGCTCGTCATAAGTGGGTAGAGTGAGTGAGCATGAATTAATTTTCGAGGTAAGCGACGTGACCAAAGCATACGGTGCGGTTGAAGCCCTACATGGGGTCAATCTACGAAATGGCTCTTTCCTCACATTCACGCTGGTTCGCTTTACTTCGTTTTCCAGGGCTAGATCATGTTACAGGGGGAATATTGATCAGATGATCTAATGGATGCATCCAAGGGGCCCCGTTTCAAGGCTTGGGGTTTCAGTCGATGCGTCCACTGGATCGGAACTTCGCGATCTATCTGGAATCCGGACGGCAGAGCTGCATCGAAGTGATCTCCGACGGCTCGATTGTTCTGCCACACAATGCCAGTCGGTGTGTTCTTGGCTGCAATGATTGGTTTGGCCTGATCGGGCACCACAATAAGGCTATTCGAGATGGTGTCCCAAATTGCTAGTTCAAAGCATTGCGTAAACGCGCTGCAACGAGCGTATAGCGTAGTTCATAGAGGATTCGGTTTGGATATGGTATCTGAGCCAGCGTATAAATTTGAGTGTCAACTGTGAGCGTTTAAAGGGATTCAAGTAGATCGGGGCAAAGAGCCTGCCACTGGCTTGTGCTGTTTGCTCGGCTATCTCATCACGTTTTTTACAGCGCTTGGTTTCCTTCTCGTTGCGCAGCCCATGCTCTGTGGCCATGCGCTGTTCCATCAAGACCATTAGGTTGTGGGCAAGGCAGATAAACAGCGCCTGCATATCTTTGGCATTGGTCGTGCGTGCCTATGCTTTGGACTCCTCCATTTTGTTTTTTACAGTATCATAAGTTTTCTCGATGTCCCAGCGGCGTTTGTAAAGCCAAGCCAATACACCGGGGCGGATTTTCATGTGATTGGTGGTGAACTCGTAAATCGTTCCCGAGTCAGGACACTGGTATTTGATGTAACGAAAAGTGACCTGAGAGGTCGTATTAGTGACCATTTGGTCTTCAAGGATACCTCGGTTGATCGGGTCGTCCGGTCGAAGTCCATCTCCCCGTAAAAGGTAAACTTGAAGAGCTCTTTGGCGCAGTAAAAAAAATAGACGCCTGCGGACTGTTTCCACCGATACCACTGCGGGATGTCGATGCCCGCTTTATCCCAGACATACAGAACCTGTTTTCCCTTGGCTGCGCCTTGGCGTAGTTGCTTCGTGGTCATACGCTTAAGCGCATGCATATCATGCTCGCCTTTTTTACGGCCAGCCTCGTGGTCGGCTCCCGTTAAATGAGTGAGCGCATGGGTGCGCATATTGAGCGTGTAGAAGTGTCCGACTGCTCGCTTCTTACCTTTGATTGGCAACTCGTGAGTGCTCGTCTTATGGTAGTGACCATCACCAGCATAAATATCCACGCCCGCTAAGTCCTCCAGTTCATCGATCTGGCAATCCGGATGAGTCGGCATCGCAGCGGCAACCAGCCGATTGATTTGGGCAATCAATTTGAGTCGCCGAGCGCTCTTGAGTGTCTCAAAGAAATGGCTGACCTGTACTGCGAACTCATCGGAGTTGGCCATCGCCCAATCTTGTAAAAATCCGCGGCCAGTTTTGCACTCCTTTAACGTACGTTCGATTCCCATGCGTGTCCACTGAGCATCAGACAACCCAGGGCAACTGCGAGTGAACTCGCAGTATTGCAGTGCATCCAGTGCAGGCGCAATAAATTGAGTTGTAAGTGACTGTTGATCTGTAAGTTATGGCATAGACCCAATTTTACGGGGCACTCCCGCAGTCAAGCAGTAAACGCAAGAAAAGGGCGCGTCTTCGCACTTTTAGCCGCTCTTAATGCGCAAGCGAACCCACGATTTACGACCTCACCTGAGGCGATAGCCCGCCAGTGGGCATAGAATCTGCGCCATCTTTTAACAGCAAAGCTGGACACCGTTCTACTATTACCTTTTGTGTTGAAGGCAGAGAATCGGTATTTTGAAGCGAAACAACTCACTACGGTGGGTGCCTTCTATTACCCCGAGCATTGGGATGCAAGCCAGTGGGAGCGTGACATTAGAAACATAGCCGACCTCGGGCTAGAATTCATTCATATGGGTGAGTTTGCTTGGGCAGCACTCGAACCTGAGGAAGGTGTATACGATTTTGAATGGCTGGACATCGCAGTCGATCTTGCCGAGAAGTATGGCCTCAAAGTCATCCTTTGTTCGACTCCCGCGACGCCGCCGGCTTGGCTGTCGACCAAGCATCCGGAGATTTTGCGGGTCATGCAAGACGGTAGCCGGATGGCACACGGCCGCAGGCAGCAGGCCTCTTACTCTAGTGACTTCTACCGCGACTACAGTCTCAAAATGATTGAGGAACTGGCGAAGCGTTATGGCCAAAACCCGACCATTATAGGCTGGCAGCTCGATAACGAACCCAAAGGGACGGTCGACTACAGCCAGAATGCAACCGAGCGCTTTCGCGACTGGTTGGAGGGGAAATGTGACGACATCGGCAGTCTGAATAAGGCGTGGGGGGCGGCGTTTTGGAGCATGACTTATAACAACTTTGAGCAGATCACACTGCCGCGCATTACCTTAGGCATGAACAACCCACACCAACATTTGGATCACAGTCGGTTCATGGCTCACGAAACAGCCAGCCATTTAGGCCTCCAAGCGGATACGATACGCAAGCATGCCTCTGAGGATCAGTGGATCACAACCAACTTTGAAAACGACCGTTCCAATGCGGATCCTTGGCTTAACCAAGATCTCGATTTTGTCTCTTACACCACCTACATGGCGCATGCCTTCAATATGGGTGTGGGTGAGGAGGGCTATCGTCGTGGTTTACCGCACCATGTCGTGCGGGGTGCCGACTATTACCGGCCGATTGGTGGGGTCACTGGTATCATGGAGCTGCAGCCGGGGCAGATCAATTGGAGCCGTGTCGCCAACCCGCTCTTAGAGCCAGGTGTTGTCCGTATGTGGCTTTGGCATGCGTATGCCGCGGGTAACGATTTCACCTGCACCTACCGTTACGGGCAACCGATCTATGGCTCCGAAATGTATCACTATGGGATCATGGATCCTGATGGGGTGACGCCGAGTTACAGTGGCATCGATTTCTCCACCTTCGCGAACGAGATTAAGGACCTGAGAAAAGAATATGATGCAAACTACGCACCGGATGAAGCATTCTACAGCAGAAAAACGGGCATCCTATTCAGCCGCGACAACCGTTGGAGGCAGGAGCGCCGACCACTTTCCAATGAATGGGATCACTACGAGTTCGTCGTGGATCACTACTACCCGGTAGTGAAGTCTTTCGCCGCGCCCGTGGACTTCATCGACGAGGCAATGAACTTTTGCGACTATCCTGTGATCATCGCGCCCGCGTATCAGCTGCTCGATGACGGGCTCGTTAAAAAGTGGGAAAGCTATGTGAAGCAAGGTGGGCACTTGGTGCTCGGCTCCAGGACGGGGCAAATGAATCGTGACGGGCAGCTTTGGGAGGCGCGCCGGGCAGAGCCGATCCTTGATTTAATCGGTGCCGAAATCTTCGGCTTCGACATTATTCCAAGCCCTGAGAATGGATCGGTAGCCTATGAGGGTGAGTCCTTTGAGTGGAACATCTGGGGCGACATTCTTGAGCCGATGGAGGGCACCGAAACTTGGGCGACCTACGAAAATAGTTTCTATAAAGGTAAGGCTGCGGTGACTCACCGTAAGCTAGATAAGGGTACGGTGACTCACCGTAAGCTCAATAAGGGTACGGTGACTTACATCGGCCCCTACACAGATGATGCGAATCTGGAGAGAGCCGTCCTTCGGAGAGTTTACCACCAAGCAGACATCACCACTGGAGCCCTGGCAGAGGGAATGATGATGGAGTATCGCGATGGCTTTGGAATTGCGGTTAATTATTCAGATCAAACGCTTACGGTGCCCGCGCCGACGGATGCGGAGTTTATCTTTGGTGGCCGCGAGATCGATTCGCTTGGCGTTGCTGTCTGGAAATAATTTAGCGTGGAGCCAAAAATGATTACGTATGCTCAATCCTTAATGTTAGTTTGTCTAGCTTTGCCTGGTGCCGTGGGTTGCACTACAAAGGAGGCCTCGCCGGTAGTCACTCAATCTGAAGAGATATCCTCCACGATCGGCAGTGCCCATGAGAATGCTGCCATTCTTGATCCAGTGGATTTAATTGGTGCCCGTCCCTTCGAAGCATCCATATCCGGTAGCCCCAAGCAGATTACGCTTAGTGGTGGGGGCACCGCCGTTTCATTTGATGGAGTCGATGACGGTATCTTTCTTGAAACGAATCCACTAGAGGGGCTTTCGAGTTTTACGATCGAAATCGTTTTTCGTGCCGATGCAGACGGCACGCATGAACAGCGTTTTTTTCATATCGGCGAAGTGAAGACAGATCGCATGCTCTTAGAACTCCGAATGTTGGAGAGCGGGGAGTGGTATCTGGACAGTTTTCTCCGATCGGGGAATAGCTTACTTAGTGCTGATAGATCCGGCTCAGTTGCATCCCCCAAATGAGTGGGCACATGTGGTTCTTGTTATGGACAAAGGGCACGTTAAGAACTACGTCAACGGTCATTTAGAGCTCGAGGGGGATTTGAATTTTAGCCCTATCGATTCCGGGAGCACTTCCATCGGAGTTCGTTTAAACAAGATCGATTGGTTTAAGGGCGCTATCCAAAAGATTCGAATCACACCTGAGGCATTAGATCCTGAGGCTTTCCTTTTAATGGATTAGAGAGTATGCGATGTCGTCAGAGGGACTTGCCTAATTAACTTACCAAATTTCGTGCTATTCTGGACAGACCCCATGTTCCCCTCTTTTTATATTCCATTCGAATCTTCAAATTTTTTCAGCCCTTGGTTGCAGCGCGTCCTTTCATCGCTTTACCTCTTCGGATGCTCACACTCCTTTCCCCCGCGAAGTCACTCGACTATCAATCACCTCTCCTGATCGAGCGATCTACCCAGCCCCGCTTGAAGGCAGACACAAGTGCACTCATCGAACAGCTCAAAGGGTTTTCCGCCCCAGAAATCGGAGCACTCATGAGCGTCAGTGACAAGCTGGCTGCGCTCAACCACGAGCGCTTTCAAAGCTTTGCGTCGTCCTTCACCAAGAAAAATAGTCGCCAAGCGATCCTCGCATTCGTGGGCGACGTTTACCAAGGCATGACGCTAGCCGACTGGTCGGCGGACGACTTTGCCACGGCCCAAGACCATCTCCGCATTCTGTCCGGCCTCTACGGTGTGCTCCGTCCGCTTGATCTGATGCAGCCTTACCGCCTCGAAATGGGCACCGCTCTCAAGAACGCCCGAGGCAACAATCTCTATCAGTTCTGGGGCGACCGCATCACTGAATTGCTCAACGCAGATCTTGAAAAATCTAAATCCGATGTCGTGGTGAACTTGGCCTCGAACGAATATTTTTCCGCAGTCAATCCGTCCAAGCTCAAGGGCACTTTAATCAGTCCCGTTTTCAAAGACGAGAAGAACGGAACCTTCAAAATTATCTCATTCTACGCGAAAAAGGCGCGCGGAATGATGGCTGATTTCGTCATTAAAAACGATTTAAAACAGGCAAGCGATCTGCACCATTTCACGACAGGTGGTTACACTTACGACGCCCAAAGCTCGACCGAAGCGAAGCCCGTCTTCCTCCGGTCGGAGACTTCGATCAACTCAATTAATTGAAGACCATAGTCGGATGAAAGCGTGGACTGATGAGTGTAATGAAATGTGCGAGGTATGAATACTCATGAGGCCATGCCGCGCTACCACTTCCTGCCCCGTTGAGATAATGGCACCCTGGACGGAGTCTTTTGGCTTTTCCGACTTGCGGGGTGCGGATCAAAATGGCACCCAGTCAAACAGAGCGTTTAATCAACCCCGTCTTGATCGGGATTCTTCTCTTTGTAGTGATTGACGCGTTTCCGCCAAGGAGTGGGCTCCAAGGGGAATACCTTGTTTTGCGTACCCCAGTGCTTCCATTTCTCCTCGAGCTCTTGAACGACTTCGGGGTGGGCTGCGGAGACATCGTTTTGTTCAAACGGATCTTCAGTCAGTCGGTAAAGCTCGCATGGTTCGCTCATGCGAAGACGCACGAGTTTCCATTCGTCGGCAATAATTGCGCTCGCAGTCTGATGCTCGAAAAAGAAGTCTCTCTTGGGCAGGGGCTTCCCTTCGAGAGAGGGGCGTCTCCACGCTCCTTTCCATGCGTTTCAATAAAAACGACCAAGGAGGCAAGCGCACCGAAATGGCAGCCGCAGAGAATTAGCAGCCATTCTAGAGTGGAACCAAATAGGTTTTTCCTAGTAGCCGAAGTCGTCAGACTTTGGACGTCCTCAAGGTGTAGCGGAACGAGGAACTCGTTTCGACTGGCACGCCTTGTGGCAGCATCCTTTCGGGTACACGCTGTAGCATAGGCATCCTGCCTGTGTCATCTTGATCGGCCACAGGCAGGATGCCTGTGCTACTTTAAAGAGTGACTGACAACTTTTCGCAATTACGCCCCCTCGAGGATATAGCCAAAGCTCGCCGTGCGTAGCCTGAAAAGGCTACGCGAATGCGGGTAGAGAGAATCGAACTCTCAGCTCAACCTTGGGAAGGTCACGTGTTACCACTACACCATACCCGCATCTAGATGACGAATGACGGATAGCTAAGGACGAATCCTAGACTGGGGTCAATCGAGAAGTATCGGTTAACGACCTCGGCTGCGGTTGCTGCGTGGGGCGCTGGCCGCTTTTTGAAAGCCGCCACTGGGGGCGCGATCGCTCCGTGGCTTGCCGCCACCTCCGCCGCCGCGAAGACCGCGGTTGCCACCACCACCGCCGCCGCCACGAGGGCCGCGATTGCCACCGCCATGGCGAGGGCCGCGATTACCGCCTCCACCGCCTTGTTTGGGCTTTTGGGCAGGGGCACCGCTGGTGTGGTGGTGTTCAATGTGGGCTGCGTGGTAACCGTGGTCGTCCATGACGGGCACGGGGCGCTTGATCAATTTTTCAACTTGGCGGAGCAGTGCGACTTCGTCTTCGGAGCAGAAGGAGAGGGCGCGACCACTCTCGCCGGCACGGGCGGTGCGGCCGATCCGGTGCACGTAGGCGTCGGACTCCATCGGGAGATCGAAGTTGATCACGAGGGTGATGTTCTTCACGTCGATCCCGCGAGCGGCCACGTCGGTCGCGACGAGTACGCGAACTTCGCCCTTCTTATACATGTCGAGGGTCTTTTGACGGGCGTTTTGAGATTTGTTACCGTGGAGTGAGTCGGCTTCGATCCCCATGCTGCAGAGTTTCTTTGCGAGGTTCTTCGCTCCGTGCTTGGTGCGGCTAAAAATAAGGCTGAGCTCTTTGTTTTGAGCGTTGTCTTGGTGCTCTTGGACGAGGTCGATGAGTAAGTTTTGTTTGTCGGCTTTTTTCACAAACAGCACGTGCTGATCGATTTTCTCTGCGGTGGTGCCTTGGGGGGCGATCCGTATCTCCTTCGGGTGGTGGAGGAGGCTGTTGGCCAGTTCTGTGATCTCGGGCGCCATCGTGGCGGAGAAGAGCAGTGTATGGCGCTGCTGCGGAATGGCAGCGGCGATCTTGCGAATGTCGCGGATGAAGCCCATGTCGAGCATCCGGTCGGCTTCGTCGAGGATGAAGGTGTCGACTTGTGAGATGTCGATGTGGCCTTGTTGCTTCAGATCGAGTAAGCGACCGACGGTGGCGACGAGCACGTCGAGGCCGCCGTAGAGGGCTTTGATCTGAGGCTTCTCGGAAACGCCGCCAAAGACCATGCCGATCTTGAGGCCGAGGCCATCGCCGTATGTTTTGAAGCTTTCGGTGACTTGCACCGCAAGCTCACGAGTCGGCGTGAGAATGAGGCAGCGCACGCCGCGACGGAAGGGTTTGCGCGGGTTGCGGGCAAAGCCGTCGAGCACGGGCAGGGCGAAGGCTGCGGTCTTACCGGTGCCGGTTTGGGCGCAGGCAATGAGGTCGTGCCCTTCGAGCAGCACGGGGATGGCCTGTGCTTGGATAGGAGAAGGCGTGGTATAGCCTTTGGCTTTTAACGCACGTTGGATCGGATCTGCTAAAGCAAGATCCTGAAATGTAATTTCGGACATAGTATATTTCGCGCCATTTGAAATATTGCAGGCGCGGGAGCAATCGATGACAGTTGTATTTAGCTTAAATCAACCGCTCATCGATGACGGACCGAAACAAGTTGGTGATACGCACCATTGCGTACCTACCGGAAAGCGCGGCACAAAGACGGCACATTTCGTGAGTTGCAAGCTTCTTCTGCCGACTGCGTCGGCGGCGGGTGTAATTAAATGTGCGGGTTGAATCTCTATTAGGCCATGCCGCGCTACCACTTTACACCCCGCTAAATAATCGCTGTCTAGATTACCCCGCAGATGAAATTGAACCCGCTGAGACTAGGATGATGTAAAATGGATGTATATAATCCATAAATCGAGGTTCCGCGTCGTAAAAACATCCATTTGCTCTAATCCTAGGCGAGTTCTTTTGCTCCAAGTCCAAGCACATGTATAAATTAAGGTATCTTACTGGAATTCTATTGGTCGCTCTGGCTGTGGGGTTGATCTACTACTGGCAAAGCCAGAAGATTCGCACAGTGGATGTGCTGGCGATGAAGGCAGCTCATACGCTTTCTGATTCTGAGGATCAAAATGAGTTTGTTGAGCCATTTACCGAGGTAGCTCCTACGGCGCCTGACTTATATTATTCAGAGGAAATGAAACGATTGGTTGGTTGGCTGGAAGCAGGGCGTCCGCTGGATTTGAAAATCGGTGAGCTCGCGCCTAGAGATTACAGCTTTCGTCGGACGATCGTGACCACCGGCGCTTTTAAGATTTCGAATTCGCCCACGGAACAGATGCCCGCTTCGTGGGCAGTCTACGATGGTCGCGAGTTACTCCCTACTGGGCAACTGGGCGAAGCTGCCTCACTTGCGGTTGTCAATGATGCGCTCTCGATGGCGGTAACGATTGACGGCGTCAAATATCTGGTCGAAACCGATCCAGAAACGGAAGCGCTAATCGCAACTCAACTCAAAGGCACCGGGCTGGATGAAGGAGAACCTTGCGATGCTCTGACCTGTTCGCACTTCATAGATGCTAGCAGTGGCCTTCAGATGCACGGCATGAAAGCTTCAGATGAAGTCTCTCTCGCGTCCTTAATCCGCCTGCCCGTCGTAATCGAATATGCAGGTAATGAAGAGGCGCCGCCGGAGATCGAAGCGGCTTGGGTGGACCATCCGTATTTTCGGCTCGGCCCAGAGTACGACGCCTCACTCAAGGATATTATAGTATTGATGGTATCGGGCAGTACGCAGACGGGGTCTTCAGCGAATCTGAGTAGTCGGGCGGCGACCTATTTGACCATCGCGGCACGTGTGGCCGATACTTACGAGCGACAACTCGGGCTACGCTATCTCTTACAGGAGTTAGTCCTTATCGCAAATGATTCCGGTCAAGACGATATTGAGTATGATGACTCGGTCACGCCGAACAATTCGAATTCAGGCACGGATGATCTGGGGGCACTTGAAAGCTGGTGTGATATCCATCGCCCACGTAACACATATGGTTGGGGGCACGTCGCAGGGTGGACATTGGTGGATAGTGATTCTGGGAGCACGGTTGGTTGGGCTTGGTTGGATAGCTATGGTTCTTTAGGGAGTGCATTTTCTGTGCAGGAACGAAATTTTGACTGGGATGTGCATTCCCACGAGCTGGGGCACAATGTTGGTGCGAGTCACACTAGCGGGGGCGTCATGAATGGGTCCCTGAGCAATAACAATGAGAACTTCTTCACTGAGAATGACGCGACCGGTGGCTACACTGCGGCGATGGACATCTACAACTATATGAGCTCGCCATCACGAAACCGGGTATTTGGGCCAGCAGATCTTCGGCATCCTGAGGAGATGCCTTTCGGGCAAGACGATACGGTTTTGACGCCGGTCAATACGATTCTCACTTTCGACCCGCTGGCAAATGACGACACCTCGGTGCTTTTTGGTGCGGTCAACCTACTTCGGTTAGTTGAAGTGGGGCAGGTCTTTCCGCGGGCGGCGGGTAGTGCTGAAGTCATAGGTAATGAAATTCGCTTCACGCCAAGTTTCGGATTCACGGGCAATGTGTGGCTGAGCTACACGCTCGCTGGTGATGTTGGCAACGCTGGCAATGGCTGGATGCACGCAGCCGATGTGGTGATCACGGTTGGTGGCGACAATAGCGATCCAGGTCAGAGCCCCGCCTTAAGCTTGAGGGATGATGATGTGGACGCGGTTTTCTCCGGAGAAATTCGGCTCAATCCGCTGTTGAATGATGAGGGCAGTGGGCGCCTTTGGGCAGGCGATGTCGATGTGCTGAGCCAGATTAACGGCACGGCGGAGTCTTATTCGGAAGATTCCCTTTATTTAGTGGGTGCGATTGTCTTGAGTGGCAATGGTACGGTCGCTCTAGAAACGAGAGCGATGACACGTGATGCGGTGACTTCGATTGGGAATACGGGTTATCTTGTCTACACGCCCGGTGTGAACGAGTTGGACGTCGTTACGATTCAATATACGGTTCAGGATGCCAATGGGAATCAAGATGTCGGGACGATTACACTCAACCGCTTGCCTACAGTTTCGATTTCGGTAGATATTGTTGAACTGGTCGAAACGGAAGGGCGTGTGGCGACCATCTCATTTAACCGTAGTGGTAATTCAGATACATCTGTCCCTGAGGAAGTGACTTTTCAAGTCAGTGGTGAGGTTGATTTTATGGGCAATGGTGCCGATGTCTCGCTTGCCGGGTTCGACAGTTTTAATCCAGCCACACGGACTGGAACGTTTACAATCCCTGCCGGTCTACTGAGTAGTTCCCTATTTGCTTCTGCCTATCCAGATGGGGCGACCGAAGGTGTTGAAACGCTGAACGTCGAGATCATTGACTCTGAGTCTTTATTGATCGATGTGGATGCGGTAGCCAGTGTTGCGATTATCGAGGCCGATAGCTTAGGTGTCCTCATCTATGAAGAGAACTTTGATGCCTTTACCGAGCCATCGGGGATTGGTAGCGGGGCGGGTTCAAGCTGGATCAATGAGAGCGGGGAAGCGGCTCTTCAGACTGACTGGGAAGTTCAAAGTGGGTCGACTGTATCCAGTAACACGGGGCCGAACGTAGATAACACCTCGGGCTCCGGCAAGTATCTCTATATTGAAGCCAGCTCTAATAATAATAGGACGGCGAGCTTGTTGACGCCCAGCTACGACTTAAGCGCCTTGGAGGGGGCGACGCTTGAATTTGCGTATCATATGTTCGGGAGTACCATGGGCGATTTACATTTGGATGTCCGCGTGAACGAAGGTGCTTGGCAGGAGGATTTGATCGGAGTGTTCTCAGGACAGCAAAGTGTCGATGAGGATGATTGGAAAGTCGCCACGGTGGATATCACCGCCTATGCGGGTGATTTGGTTCAGTTTCGATTTCGTGGGATCACAGGAAGCAATTTCCTGAGTGATATTTGTATCGATGATTTTGAGATATATCGCCCCCTAGTAGAAGTCTCGGAGACCCCCGATATCATCGGCGAGCCTTTAACTCAAAATTTAGAGCTGAGCGACCCCTTATATCTCGGAGTTGTTACCCAGAGTTATCCTTCGGCTAGCTACCAATGGAAGTTAAACGGAACACCTCTAGTGGGGGCTACGCTGTCTACCTATTATGTGGAGACTGTAGATGTGAACGATGCCGGTATCTATTCCGTTGATGTGAGTAGTGGCTTAACCGTGACGAGTCGACCAGTCTTAGTCAGTGTTGGTAGCGCACCGGTCTTTGCCTATGATCAAGATTGGAAGGATCAGGCCTTCGGCCTTTCAGAAAATGGTGCCGATACGAATTTGCTTTCGGATTATAATAATGATGGGCGGCTTAATATTATCGACTACGCCTTTCGTATTTTCACCGCAAGCCTCGGCGATGAAATGGGCAAATTACCAAGCTTTGAAATCACTGAAAATAGTTCCGACGCATATGCTGAAATCACTTTTCGGCGTATGATTAATGGGACTGGGGACATTATAACAACTGCCGGATATTCTATAGGAGGGGTGAACTATGTGGTCGAACATAGCGAGACTCTAGCCTCGAACGATTGGGAGTCGGGAACTGTATTACTGGAAATGGTTGGGAGTCCTCTTTCTAACGGCGACGGTACTGAGACTGTCACAGTTCGGCTGAAAGCACCCCTCGATTCAGTGAGCAATACGAAGGGCTTTCTTCGGATCAAACTTGAGTGAGTTTATGCGTTCATCTCGTCGGCGATGTCTTCGATCGGGTAGCTCCAAATCTCTGAAAGGGTGGGGTGATACCAGTGAACTTTGAGCAAGTCTTGGACTGTTGCTCGCATTGTGACAGCGACGGCCATGGCGTGGATTAGTTCGCCGGCGTCTTTGCTGACGCACTCCGCGCCGAGGACGATGCCGGTCTTCTTGTCGGCTAGGACTTTGACGTAGCCGTACTTCGCTTCCATCAGGATGGATTTGCCGTGGTCGTTAAAGGGATAATCAGCGCTGAGGTAGTCGATGCCGCGCTCTTTAAGTTGGGCTTCGCTCAGGCCAACGCTGCCGATTTGTGGATCGGTGAAGACGACGCCGAGGAGGTCGTCGTAGTTGACGGGGTCGGCCTTGCGATTCGTGGCGTGCTTGGCCGCGACTTCGCCCTGCATGATGGCGACGTGCACGATCTCGTGTGGGCCGGCCACATCGCCACAGGCATAGATCTTGGGATTTGCTGTGCGCTGCATGTCGTCGCACTGGATGTGTCCGCTCTTGCGGGTTAAGATGCCGGCGTTGTTGAGGCCGAGGCCTTGGGTCGCGGGTTGCCGACCGAGTGCGTTGAGCAGGTGGGGCGCTTCTGCGGTGATACGCTCTCCTTTGTGGTCGAAGGTGACTGTGTAGTTTCCGTTCAGGTGTGAGACTTCTTGTAGAGAGGTGTCTGTGTAAAGCTGTAAGCCTTCGTCACGGAAGGCTGATTCAATCACGGTGGCCGCTTGGGGCGACATTTCTTTGAGGATGTGTGGGCTGCGTTGAATTTGGATGACTTCGCTGCCGACCCGACGGAGGAATTGCGCCAATTCGCAGGCGACGATGCCGCCGCCGAGCACGATGACTTTCTCGGGAAGGAAGTCGAGGTCGAGCACGTCGTCGCTTGTCCAGTAAGGGACATCTTTGAGTCCTTGTATTGGCGGAATGGATACAGTCGAACCGGTGGCGATCATGAAGTAGTCGGCAGTTAGCTGTGTGCCGTCGTCGAGCTCGATGGTATTGGCGTCGACGAATCTTGCGCGATTCCGAAAGAGGGTGAAACGGTCGCTCTGGAGCTGTTCTTGGCGGTATTCGGCAAACTCGGCAATTGTATCTAGCTTGCGCTGGTGGAGGACGACCATATCGGCAGCGGCCTCGGGGATCTTGAGACCGAACTCATCGCCTTTCTGCGCGAGGTGGAGCACCTCAGCGGAGTAGATCAAGGTCTTCGAAGGCATACAGCCTCGGAGAATGCAGAGGCCGCCGAGTGTCTCGGAATCGTCGATGATGGCGACGTGTTCGCGCATTTCTCGGGCGGTGCGGGCGGCTGCGTAGCCGCCGCTGCCGCCTCCGATGACGATATAATCAAAATGTGTTTGGCTCATTTTTCTTCTTCCTCGTATTGCTTATCAAAAAATGGTATGCGGCGTTGGCTCGCGGGTGCGACTAGTTGTGGACGCGGCGCATCGACTTCGTCGATCTTGTTTCGGCTGACTTCCGCCCAGCGCAAAGCGGTAAAAAAGATGGTTAGGAAACTGAAGAATACGGCGGGCGACATGAAGGGGGTGTCGCATAAAGCAAGGAGAAGCACGGAACCGCAACCGATTAGGAGGTGATTGGTTAGGCGGATGTTGTGTGCTCCAAGAATATAACGAAGCATGAATGCAGTTAAAAAGCCAAGCACTAGGACGAAGCCAAATATTCCAAACTCGGCTAGGAATTGAAGCAGGTCGGATCCGGCACGTTCTGATTTTTGCCCGAGCAACATATCGTTGCTATAGAAGGGGAGTAATTTGCTGTAGCCATCGATGCCCCATCCGAAGATTGGATTGGCTTTAAACATATCGTACGCGGCGGTGCGCAGAGCGGTGGCATCGGCGGAGAAGGCGTTGTCTTGGAAGATGCGGATGATACCGGCTGCGAAACTTAAGCAGGCGGTCAGGCCACTGCCGAGGGCGATGGACTTGCGGTGGATGTCTTTCGAGTTTGCGAGGAAGTCGACTGCGACAATTAGGAGCATGACCGAGAGTGTGAGCAGAAGAACGGCCGAGGGTAGCAGCGCTTCGACCAAGAGCCCGGATGCGCCCAGGAGCACGCCACCGGTCAAATACCATGGGCCAGTCGACTGGATGAAGGCAGGGCTATCGTCGTAGCGGGTCGAAAGCAGAGCCATGGCAATGCACGCGCAGCACCAGAGACAGGCGAAGGCTGCCCAGTGCCCGTCGTAGGGGAAGAAGGCGAAGAAGTCGCTCGCGCCAGTGCCGCTGGTGAAGAGTGGTTTCGTTAGCCCGAGGCCTTTTTGGATGTAGCCATAAATACCGACGAGGACGGCACCGAAGCAAAGCCAGGGTAAGAGGCGCTCGAAGAATGCGCGGGACTTCGGGACGATGTAGAGCGAGGTCGCCATCACGTAGGTCGCGCAAAATCCGAAGATCGTGAGCCAAGTCGAGGTGTCGGCTGCGGAGGTGGGACGCCAAATATTAACTGGTTCGACGGTGTGGAAAATTAATTCGCCAAGGGTTAGTGTGTTCAATGGGTTCTGGGTCAAGCCGATGATGAACTGAAGTGCAAGCGCCCAAGCGGGAGCGGTGCAGATCCAGAATTTCGGCCAGAGCAGATCGACGAAAAAGGGGTGCGTCTGCTCGTGTGTTTTTAAGATCACAGGAGTGAGACTTCCCACGATGAGTAGACTACCCAGTAGCCAGAACGAGCGTGGGTCGCCGATCCAGTAAACCATGAAGGCCATGATTAAGCTCACAGCAAAGAGAATAGCTTCGGCAGGTGTAAAGTTGTCTCGCAGTAGTTTGTCGCGAGGTAGGAGTTGAGTGGAATCTTCCAAGGCTAAATCGGTGGGGTCGGCGTGGATTAGAATGTATGTGACCAGCAGATGGATGCGGCGATCTCTTTCGCGCAGGCTTCGCCGCAGAGTGAGCGGACGATGGCGAGCGCGAACTCAGTGGCCGTGCCGGCGGCACGTGAGGTGATGATATTGCGGTCGATGATGACTGCATCGCTACGGGCTTCGCTAAGTTCCTCTATGGTCGATGGGTGCGCAGTGTAGGTAAGTTGCTGGCAGAGGTTTGCGTCGAGCAGGAGGAGAGGTGCGGCACAAATGCAGGCGATCAGCTTGCCGCCAGAGTGGTGGCGTTGGAGGCATTCAACGATCCGGGCATCGCTGCGTAGTTTAATAATGCCGGGGCCACCGGGCAGGACGACGATGTCGAAATCTCCTGCGCCCACATCGGGCAGCAGGTGAGTCGCTTCCATCGTAATGCCGTTGCGCCCTTTCACGCGGAGGCTGTCGGTGCTTGAGGCTTGAACCACTTCGACCTCGGCTCGTGCGAGCAAATCGATTGGGGCGACGGCTTCCATCTCTTCGAAGCCGGGGTGCAATATGACGAGTGCGCGTTGGGTCATGTTTTAATTGTAGGTTCGCGATGAAGGGGAGTCTGCTCCAGATCTGCTTGTCCGAGAATAAGGTAGCGGAAGGGGGAACCCGCCTGTCCCCGAAAGGGGAATTCGGGCACCTCGGCTTGCGGGGGTGCAGCTCGAAAGCGGTTCCCGCTTCCGCTACGCTGAGCTTGCTGCTCAGGGACTACGCTTGGTGAAGCCTTCATTGTAGGTCTCCTTTGATGAATGGCGTGACGATCTCCCAATATTTTTCGCCTGCCATATCGATTATGTTTCCGTGGTCGGCACCTTCGACGAAGAGCTTATACTTCGGGCCTTTGATGGCGTCCCAGTTCTTTTCAGCATGGCTAAAAGGTATGACGCGGTCACTCGTGCCATGAATAACTAGGATGGGGCATTTGATATTTGGCAAGCGGGCGTAGTTATCGAACTTATCCCAGGGGAGCAGCTTGATGCCGGACATGACACGGAAGGTCGAGGTGAAGGCCCCGTCGAAAATGAGTCCGGAGACATTTGCTCGCTCAGCGAGCCAAGAGGAGGAGCCACTGCCGAGCGAGCGGCCATAGAGTGTGATTTGCTCTGGTTTGTAGCCGAGGGTTTCGATCGCATATTTAAAGGCTGTTTCAATCGCGGCATAGCATCCGTTCTCACTGGGCTTGCCCGTGCTCGTGCCGTAGCCGGGGTAGTCGTAGGCGAGCACTGAAATGCCGAGCCTCTGGAAGTTCTCCAAGAAAGGGCGGGCGTTGCCGATATCTTCGCCGTTTCCGTGGCTGTAGATGAGAAGTCTGTCGGAGCCGTCGGCCTTGAGATAGTTAGCGGAGATCGTTTCGCCGTCGCTAGCCTTTAGCTTGATAATGTTCGTATTGTCCTGATAACTACTCGGCGGGGCGGGGAAAATGAGATCGTCCGCACGCAGGGCCGCATAGGCATTTACACCTAGGTATGCGATACACAGGCTGGAAACCAGAAGGATAGAAACATTGGCAATCATTTGCTTGAGAGATGCGAGGAGAGGAGCCACGCTACAACTTTCAATATCGGATCGATCCAGAGATCAAACGCAATTCCCTTAAAATGGCCAATTCAGAGACTCCCATTTCATTTTCTCGCCTCGGGCGTGAAATCGCCTCGCCGGTGATCGTCGATTTAATGGCGCGCGCTTTAGCCAATCCAAATTTGCTCTCCCTGGCGGCGGGCTTTACGGATAATGTGGTGCTGCCGCGCGAACTAGTCGGGCGTTTTGCGGCCGAACTGACGCAAGAGGGCTTGGATGATGAGCCACTCCAATACGGGCAGAATCAAGGGCGGCAACGCCTGCGTGAGTTGTCCTGCGAAGCGATTGCGACACATCCGGCCGAGCGTGCGGATGCCTTTGACCCGCGCGCAATGTTCATCACGAATGGTTCACAGCAAGCGCTCTATCTGGCGGTGCAGGCGCTCTGCGATCCGGGCGACATCGTGCTGGTTGAGGAGCCGAGCTACTTCGTTTGCTTAGAAATGCTCAAGGGCCTAGGCTTGCGGCCGATTGGGATTCCTTGTGACGATGAAGGTGGCATTTTACCGGACGGCTTGGCTGCGCGCTTGAAGGAACTCGATGCCGACGGTGAGCGCTCGAAAGTGAAAGCGATCTATCTAGTCAGTTATTTTTGTAACCCAAGCAGCCGCTCGCTCGATGCCGACGAAAAGCGCGCGGTGGCTAAAGTGCTCTTGGAGGCAGGCTATCAAATCCCGGTGATCGAAGACGCGGCCTATCGTGAGCTCTACTTCGATGCACCGCATCCGGCACCCTCAATCATCAGCATGCCGGAATTTGATCCGTTTCCGAAGCTTTACCTCGGCACCTACACGAAGCCTTTTGCGACGGGGCTGAAGATCGGCTACGGCTATTGCTCACACTCAGAGTGGAGAGAGAAAATTCTCGGGATCAAAGGGCATCAGGACTTCGGCTCGGCGCACTTTACGCAGGCCATTATCGAGCGTGTGCTCGATACGGGGCTCTATGCGGAACATCTCGCTCGGATCCAGAAACACTATGCGCGCAAGGCGCACATCCTAGACGTTGCGCTGCACGAAGGCGGTCTGCTGGAGGCGGGCTGGAAGTGGGCGCAGCCGAAGGGCGGACTCATCTTCTGGCTACGCGCGCCCAAGGGAACTGACTTGCGGATGGAGAGTGAGTTTTGCCAGCGCTGTATTGAAGAGGGCGTTTTGTATGTGCCCGGCGATCTCTGTTTCGCTGATGGCCTGCCGGTCAACTACGCGCGCCTCTCTAGTGGTGCCTTGCCGGAGGATAAGTTAAAAGAAGCGGCCGGAAGATTTGTGGCGCAAGCGCTACGATGATTGCCGGATTGTAGAATGACGGCGATAGCCGTTGTCACGGAGGGCTTGGCTGACGCTCACATTGGCTGTCGCCAAGGTGCTACGCTCGTTTTGTCTAATCTTCTGGATCGTAGCCGGCTTTCCACTCACTCACAGGCACGCAAACGGGTGGCTCGCCATTCTTGAAAAACCATGAGTCGACGGTGTAGTGGGCGCCAGTGGATTTTTCGTAGATCGAGGCTGTGTTGTGCGGGAGGCGCAATTGTAGAAAACCACGGTGCTGTGGATAGCCAATCCGGTGGAATTTAAGTAAGTCTTCTTGGTCGAAGAGGATGAGGGCGACCGTGGTGTTGGCTGCTTCAGCAATGCAGTCGAGTTGTGCGCCGGTACCGATTGAGCGGTTGTTGCGAGGCGCGTCTCCAGAGGTGCCGTTTTTTAGGCCGATGATCTGCTCCGTCGCAGCAACGGCGATTTTGATGCGTTCGCGCTCTTCGGCTGCGGTGGTGGGTGCGGGCTCGAAAACAGAGCGGATGCCCTGCCACTCACTAGTGGTATAGCCCAGTTGTGAAATCTTGCGGCAACCCGAAGAGGCGCAAACTTCAAAGTCATTTACCTGTGCTTGCTTGAGGTCGAAGTGCGATAGGTAGAGTGCTGGGCGACGAGTGGATTCACAAGCGGTGAGCAGGAAGGCTATAGACAAGGCTAGAATCGGCAGTGAAGAGCGCATGGGTTCTGGTTGTTGCTGTATATTGAAGCGTCGCCCTTCAGCCTTACTGGTGGCTTAACTACTTTTTATACTTTAAAGCCGCAGCGATAAAGTTGGCAAAGAGCGGATGGGCTGCATTGGGCTTAGATTTAAACTCGGGGTGAAACTGCACGCCCACATACCATGGGTGCTCGGGGATCTCGACGATTTCAACAAGGTTGCGCTCGGGGTTGACGCCGCCTATGCGGAGGCCTGCCTTGATTAGCTGATCGAGATAGTCGTTGTTGAACTCATAGCGGTGGCGGTGGCGTTCTTGAATATTCTTTTTGCCGTAAGCATGGTAGCTGAAGCTGTCTTCCGCTAGCTCGCAAGGGCAGGCACCGAGGCGCATATTACCGCCTTTAGTGGTGAGCTTTTTCTGATCCTCCATGATGTCGATCACGGGGTGCTTCGTCTTGGCGTCGAACTCGGTGCTATTGGCGCCTTCAAGCTTAGCTACGTTGCGAGCAAACTCGATCACTGCGATCTGCATGCCGAGGCAGAGGCCGAAGTAGGGGATGTCGTTCTCGCGGGCGAATTGTGCGGCCGCGATCTTACCCTCCGTGCCGCGATCGCCGAAGCCACCAGGGATAAGGATGCCGTCTAGAGTTCCCAGGTATTGGGCTGGATCGTTTTCGATGGCCTCTGCATCGATGCGGACGATGCGGACATTAGCGTCGTTGGCGATACCTGCGTGAATGATGGATTCGTAGACAGATTTGTAGGCGTCCTGCAGTTCGATGTATTTACCGACGACGCCGATCTCGACTTTGTGGCTCGGTGCTTTGAGGCGACGGACAACATCATGCCAGACCTTCATGTCGCTGTCTGGCGCATCGAGTTTAAGGTGGTCGATGACGAGATCGTCGATTTTTTCTGCTTTAAGTGCGAGCGGTAGTTCGTAAATGGAAGTCTCGACATCCATCTCCTCGATCACGGCTTTGACCGGCACATTACAAAAGAGAGATAGCTTTTGACGCATCTCGTTGGTCATCGGCTCTTCAGTGCGGCAGACAAGGATGTCGGCTTGGATGCCGATTTCACGTAGCTTAGCCACGGATTGTTGGCTAGGCTTGGTCTTCAGTTCACCAGCGGCTTTGAGGTAGGGCAGCAGGGTGCAGTGGAGGAAGAGCACATCGTCGCGGCCGACTTCGAGTGCGAATTGGCGCATGGCTTCGAGGAAAGGGAGGCCTTCAATGTCGCCGGTCGTGCCACCGAGTTCAGTGATGAGCACGTCGACATCTTCGTCGCCTCCAGAGTAGATGCGCTCTTTGATCACGTTGGTGACGTGGGGGATCACTTGCACGGTGGCTCCGAGATAGTCGCCGCGACGTTCTTTCGCTAATACGGTTTCGTAGACTTTGCCTGCAGTTAGATTGTTCAGGCGTGAGAGTTCGCCAGAGGTGAAGCGCTCGTAGTGGCCGAGGTCGAGGTCGGTCTCCGCGCCGTCGTTGAGCACGTAGACTTCGCCGTGCTGGAAGGGGCTCATGGTGCCGGGGTCGACATTTAAGTAGGGATCAAACTTCTGGAGCCGCACTTTGAGGCCGCGCTGTTCGAGGAGAGCGCCGAGTGCTGCGGAGGTGAGTCCTTTGCCTAGCGAGGAGACGACGCCGCCTGTTACGAAAATATACTTCATGGGTTCGAAATTCCTGATGTGGATAATGATAAAAATAAATATACGGAGGCTCTAGATATTCGGCCGCCGTTGGGCTCGCATTCAATTCTCTGGCTTTCAGGGTTGGCAAACATTTTCCAAGCTTTCGACGAAAGAAGTCATGTTGGATTAGTATACCTACTGCAAGTATTAGTCAGGATAAGAAATTTTAATTTTAAAGTGGACATCATGCCCTGATGCGCGTTTACCTGTGGCTGTTTCTGGTTTACGGGCTTTTTCATGAAGCCGAGCTTATTTGACCTATCTGTTGAGCTAATAGATGGATTGCGGTCTTCTCGGAGTTTGAAAAGGTCCCCGTTCTCATTATCAGTATTATTTTTCTTAATAATTCCCGACTTATTATGTGCTCATTGTGTAGTTTTATTAAATCCACCATCGGACGAAAGATCCTGATGGCTCTTACTGGCTTGGTGCTCGTGCTCTTTGTAATGGGGCACATGCTAGGTAATTTGCAGATTTTTCTCGGTGCCGAGGTAATCAATGCCTATGCTTACAAGCTACACCACCTATTACCCGCTGCGGCTCTTTGGGGTATTCGGCTTTTCCTTCTCGGGAGTATCGCAGTTCACATTTGGGCGGCCATAACTCTGACTTTGGACAACCGCAAGGCTCGCCCCGAGGGCTACGTCGATAACAAGGTTGTGCAAGCTAGTTACTCTTCGCGCACCATGCGCATGAGTGGCATCATTTTGCTATCCTTCATTATCTTTCACATTGCGCACTTCACCGTTCGGAGTGTGCCTGGGATGCAATACGAGGAGCCGGGTGTGATCGAGCCGATGGAAGTTCCCTTGGTGAAGCACGGCGAGGCAGTGCTGAAGAACGGCCAGGTAGTCACGACTTTTAATGTGAACGATATGATGATCTCGGGCTTCAAAGTCTGGTGGGTCTCGGCCTTCTACATCATTGCAACGGGCTTGCTTTGTATGCATTTGACGCATGGATTTAGCAGTATGTTTCAGAGCGTAGGACTTCGAAACAGTCTCTGGCGTCAACGTCTTGACCGCGCTGCGCTGGTTTACGGGTGGGTCGTTTTCCTTGGATTCGCCATTATACCGGTCGCCGTGCTGACCGGCCTACTCAAGGAAGATCCGACCGGTGGTTTGCCCGTCGCTTCTGCCGCGATCACCGAAACACTTCACAAATAGGAACGCCTCCCATGAATCTCGATTCGAAAATTCCCGAAGGGCCAATCGCTGAGAAGTGGTCGAGCCATAAGTTTAACATGAAGTTGGTCAACCCGTCCAACCGTCGTAAGTATAACGTGATCGTAGTCGGTTCCGGTTTGGCCGGGGGCGCTGCCGCCGCCAGCCTTGCCGAGCAGGGCTACAACGTTTCCTGCTTCTGCTATCAGGACAGCCCACGACGTGCCCACAGTATTGCCGCCCAAGGTGGTATCAATGCCGCCAAGAATTACCAAAATGACGGCGACAGCGTGCATCGTCTCTTTTACGACACCGTGAAGGGGGGCGACTACCGCGCTCGTGAGGCCAATGTTTATCGTCTGGCTGAAGTTTCCTCTGACATTATTGACCAATGCGTGGCCAACGGCGTGCCTTTCGCTCGCGAATACGGTGGCTTGTTGGATAACCGTTCTTTCGGTGGTGCGCAAGTCTCTCGGACATTTTACGCTCGCGGCCAGACTGGCCAGCAGCTGCTCCTCGGTGCCTATTCTGCGTTGAGTAAGCAAATCGGCCTCGGCAAGGTGAAGATGTATAATCGCCACGAGATGCTCGACGTCGTTAAAGTTGATGGCCATGCTAAGGGTATCATTGTCCGCAACATGGCGACGGGCGAAGTCTCCCGGCACGCTGGCGATGCCGTCGTGCTCGCCACAGGTGGTTATGGCAACGTTTTCTTCCTCTCCACTAACGCGCAGGGATGTAATGTGACCGCCGCCTATCGCGCCCACAAGCGTGGTGCCGGCATGGCGAATCCCTGCTACACGCAGATTCACCCGACCTGCATTCCGGTGCATGGGGATAAGCAATCGAAGCTCACTCTTATGTCTGAGTCGCTTCGCAACGACGGCCGCATCTGGGCACCTAAAGACCCCGCAGTGGCTGCCAAGATTCGGAAAGGCGAAATCAATGGCAACGATGTGGCTGAGGATGATCGCGACTATTATCTTGAGCGTAAATACCCGAGCTTCGGCAACCTTGCCCCTCGCGATATCTCCTCCCGCGCCGCGAAAGAAGCCTGCGATGAAGGTCGCGGTATCGCTACGACCGGCCTCGGCGTTTTTCTCGACTTCCGCGATGCGATTAAGCGCGACGGGCAGAAGACGATCGAAGAGCGCTACGGTAACCTTTTCGAGATGTATAAGTGTATCACGGGCGATAATCCCTACGAGACACCGATGATGATCTTTCCCGCAGTCCACTACACGATGGGCGGCCTCTGGGTGGACTACAACTTGGAGAGCACCATTCCCGGTATGTTTGTGGGCGGTGAAGCCAATTTCTCTGACCACGGAGCCAATCGCCTCGGTGCATCTGCGCTGATGCAAGGCCTCTCCGATGGTTACTTCGTTCTTCCCTACACCGTGGGTAACTACCTCGGCGAGCAGGGCGTCGCTGCTGCGGGTAAAGTAACCACCGACCATCCGGCCTTTGCCGAGGTCGAAGCGGATGTTAAAGCTCGAATTGATAAGTTTCTTTCGATTAACGGCACCGAGTCGCCGCGCTCCTTCCACAAACGTCTAGGGCACATTGTCTGGGAGAATTGCGGCATGGCTCGTTCTAAAGAGGGTCTCGAGGGTGCGATCAAGGAGTTGCAAGCACTTCGCAAAGAGTTTTGGACGAATCTGCGCGTGGTCGGCGATGCTGACGGGATCAACCCCGAGCTCGAACGAGCGGGCCGCGTGGCCGACTTTATCGAGTTTGGCGAGCTGATGTGCCGCGACGCACTGATGCGCGAAGAATCTTGTGGAGGTCACTTCCGTATCGAGCACCAGACAGATGAGGGCGAAGCGCTTCGCGATGACAAAAACTTCACATTTGCGGGAGTCTGGGAGTATAAGGGCGACGATATCGATCCACAGCTCCATAAAGAGCAACTTGTTTACGAAAACGTGAAACTCGCCACCCGCAGCTACAAATAAGCCAACCTATTTTTAAGATGGAAAAGACAATGAATCTCACACTCAAAGTTTGGCGCCAGAAAAACGCTGATAGCCAAGGAGCCTTTGAAACCTACCAGATTAAGGATGTATCCGAGGATTCATCCTTTCTCGAAATGCTCGACATCCTTTCCGAGGACTTAGTTGAAGTGGGTAAAGAGCCCGTTGCGTTCGACCATGACTGCCGCGAAGGTATTTGCGGCATGTGTTCGATGACGATTAACGGCATCCCGCACGGCCCCGAAAGAGCCACCACCGCTTGCCAGCTGCACATGCGCCACTTTCACGACGGGCAGACCATCACGATCGAGCCTTGGCGTGCCAAACCGTTTCCTGTGATGAAAGACCTCGTCGTCGACCGCACGCCGCTGGACAAGATCATCCAAGCTGGCGGCTTCATCACCGCACGCGCCGGAAGTGCCGTCGATGCCAACGCCATGCCAATCAGCAAAGCGATTGCCGACTACGCGATGGATGCCGCCGCTTGCATCGGCTGTGGAGCCTGTGTGGCGGCCTGCCCAAATGCCTCGGCCATGCTCTTTACTGGTGCCAAAGTCGCTCATTTGAACAGCCTACCACAGGGCAAGGCGGAGAAAGATCGCCGTACGCTGGCCATGGTCACCACGATGGACGGCGAAGGTTTCGGTGGTTGCACCAATATTGGCGAGTGCGAGGCGGCCTGCCCGAAGAGCATTTCGCTCGATATGATCGCTCATCTCAATCGCGATTACGCCGCCGCTCAGGTGAAAAACTTCTTCAAGCCCGTCGCTTAGCCCCATCTGAGCCCTTCTCTAAAGCGCGCTCCCTCTCGAGGGGCGCGTTTTTTCGTAGTCACATTACTTTCCTTACTTCCCAGAGGTAGCCCATCTAATCTGGAAATTTAAATTATTTTTACTCGATTTAGCGATTTTCCATGCTAGGGTCTTTTGCTCATCTTCTCATCTAGATGTGCGAACGCCATTCGTTCGCTGCGAAAAGTAAACTAACCACACACACAGATTATATGAATATAATCCTGAATCAGTGAGATAAATTCTGTTTTTTTATTGTCACCATTTTTCTGTCGTCGAGGGGCTTGATCATCCCTTCTTTTTGATTTGAGTGCAGGCGAGTTCACCGTATCTGAGTATCACGACAGCC
>Ga0222662_1000285_pt1 | contig 46560 bp, 42 predicted proteins | sample AntAcemetagen600_FD_179821 | JGI IMG/M metagenome (GOLD analysis project Ga0222662, IMG submission 179821) | Saline water microbial communities from Ace Lake, Antarctica - #600 | ecosystem: Environmental > Aquatic > Non-marine Saline and Alkaline > Saline | place: Antarctica: Ace Lake... | reverse complement strand
CGCCGGTGTGGTCGGCGGCGCCGCGCAGCCCCGAGATCAGCGCGTAGGTAAAGAAGCTCCCCTGGAGCCGGTCCGACTCCTGGGACGCTTCGTCTTCGCTGGAGCTGGTGAGGAACGCGTGGCCGCGGACCTCGCCGGTGTCGTCCACCAGGAACGGGGTGCGCCGGGTGCCGCCCTTGAGTCGGGTGAACGCGCCGCTGGCGCAGCTGTCGAGCACCCCGATGCGCACGTCGGCGGGCAAGGCGTTGAGCGCCTCACGCAGGTCCGAGTAGTTGACTCGGTCTCCGCCGAGCAGCAGGCCCTGCTCGTCGCTGTGCCCTGAGTAGTAGAAGAAGAGCTCGCTGCGCACGCCGTCCTCGGACGAGGCGAGCAGGGACGCGAGGCGGTCGAGCCCGTCGGACAGGCCCTGACGATCGACATCCAACAGAACGACGGCGTCCTCGGGATGCACGCCGCCGAGCTGGGTCAGCACCCGGCTCAGGGCCAAGGCGTCGGTGCCGGCGTAGCGCAGCTGCACGCGATCGGGCCCGCCGTCGTTGACGCCGACCACCAGCGCGTAGCGACGCACCTGGATCTCGGCTCCCTGATCCTCCGCGGTGGGCGGCGCGACCTCAGCGAACGCGGCCCCGCCCCACAAGAGCAAGGGCAGAGCGAGGAGCAAGAGGGCCAGAGCCCGGCGGGTGTTCACGGTCGATCCCCCTTGCTCAGGAGCAGGGACTCCTGATGCATCTGTGCAGGCAGCGGGAGCGGGGCCCCCGCAGCGTTGTCGGTCCCCGCCACTGTACGGGCGGCGCCGAGCACCGCATCTACATCGATGGGCTCATCCGACGTCACGAACACAAAGCGCTCGAACGCCGGCGCGGCGTCGAGCTCGTAGGCGAACGGCAGGTCCACGCGGCCATCGGGAGTCAGGACGGGCAGGAGGGTGGCGAACTCGGGGTGGTGCAGGGTGACCTGACCGGCACCGTCGATGCTGAGGATGGCTCCGTAGCGCTCCCCGCCCGCCACGTAGCCGAGCTGCAGCACATCGCCGGCCGACACCGACTCCCCTTCCCGAACCCGCTGCGGCCCAGACGCGCTCGCCCGGTGCACCACGAGGTGCGGCGAGAGGCCCTTGAGACGCGTGGTGTCGGGCGCGGGCTCCGGGCCCGTCTGCGTGGACGGCGAGACCAGCACAAAGGCCAGCGCTGCCACGGCCGCCGCGAGACCGACCCCGAGGCCGCTCCACCAGCCGCGAGAAAACGACTCTGTCCCGGGGGCCTCGTGCCGCGCGATGCGGGCGAGGATCTGCGGCACGACGATCTCCGGTGGGTGCTCGGCGAGGATGGCCGCGGTGCTGGCCTCGAGATCGCGCAGGCGCTGCAGGCCTCCGGTCTCTGCCGCGAGGCGCTGGTGAGCGCGGACCATCTCATCTCCGACCAGCTCGCCGAGCGCGATGCGCTCCAGGGTCCAGTCCGAGATGGGGGTGACGGCGGGGTGGGTGTCTGTCTGGCTCACGATGCAGCTCCTTCCAGCTGTTCGAGCAGACCGCGCAGCTTGCGCAAGCGCTTGCGTACGCCCGAAACCGAGAGCCCGACCGCGTCCGCGACCTCCTGGTGGGTGTGCCCCTCCAGCAGATGCATCACGGCGATGGTCGCCGTGGAGTCAGGCTCGGCTCCGAACAGCCGATCGAGCAGGTCCCTGGCCGCCGAGCGCCCTTCTGGGGCGACCACCGTCGCGAGGGCGGCGATGGTGTCACTGGCGGGATCCTCGGGGCGCCGCTTTCGCGAGCGGATGCGGTTGAAGCAGACGTTGGTGGCGATGCGGTAGAGCAGGCTCGACGGCGAGGTGCCATCCAGCCGCTCCGCGTAGCGAATGACCTGGACGAATGTGTCCTGCATCGCTTCGCTCGCCTCCTCCTCGCTCTTGAGCAAGGACCTGCAACGCCTGAGCACCATGGGCCCGTAGGTCCGATACCAGGCATCGACGTCGACTTGAATCCGCGGTCCGCCGCTCAGCAGCGTCGCGAGAATGGAAAACAAGGAACTGACGACCACGCGGTCCGTCCTTTCGATCGTTGGAACACCGCTGCGCTCGCCGACTGTCACCACGGCCGACAAAAACGCCCCGATCGCAGCGCGCCCCCGCCCCATTCAAGGAGTTGGAAACCGCGTAGATGCCAATAACGACGGGCCATCTCCGGGTTTATTCGAATCTATTTTTCTTGGGCATTGGGGTGACACCCACCCAAAGCGGCGGTGTTGAAACCGACAAGCGCAACGGGCCGTGGCTGCGGGCTGGCCGAGCCGTCCCTGAGGAGCGCTTTCCTGTTGGAGGAATACGACGATGCGAAGCAAGACCTGGATCTGGACCGCCCTCTTCTGCCTCTCCCTGCCGCTCGCGGGGTGTGACTTCGAGTTCTGCGACGACGAGCACTGGGGTGACGACTGGGCCGACAGGTCCGACAACGACAACGACCGGGACGGCGACGGGCTCGACGACGACTTCGAAGACCTGTGCAACACGTCGCCCAACGACCCCGACACCGACGGCGACGGGATCGGTGACGCCGACGAAGACCCCGACGGCGACGGCTGGACCAACGGCGAGGAGCAGGACGCGGGCACGGACCCCGGCGACGCCAGCGACTCCCCGGGCCTGCACCCCGACGGAGACGAGGATGGCGACGGCCTCACCAACGGACACGAGATCGAGTGCGGCACCGATCCCCTGCTTTTCGACACGGACGGCGACGGGCTGGGTGACGGCGAGGAGATGGACATGGAGCTCGATCCGACCAACCCCGACACCGACGGCGACGCGTTTGACGACGGCGCGGAGATCGACCGAGGCACGGACCCGCTCAACCCCGACACCGACGGCGACGGCTTCACCGACGGCGAGGAGATGGCGTGCGACAGCTCGCCGCTGGACCCCTACCTGACCTGCGACACCGTGGTGTGCGGCGGTGAGGATCCCTGCGACGAGTAGACCGACCCGAACCAGAGACCTGCGCGTCAAGCGCAGTCAGGGCCCGCGGTCGCCGCCTCCGCCTACTCCCCCCGCCAGCCAAACTCAGGTGGGGGCGGCGGTCCCGCCGCGGGTCCTGCTCGATGCGAGCCCCTCGAACCACGATGGTTCGGGGGGTTTCGCCCTTGGCTTCGGAGGGGGTTTCCCGAAGCGGTGGCACGGCTCCTGCTACTTGTCACCGCGTGGTCCGACTCCGAATCCCGATCCTGCTCTCCGCGCTGGGCGTGCTGGTCGCGCTCTTCATCGCCGCCGTGCTCGGTCCCGAGGGCGGCACGACTGTGGACAACGTGCCGCGGGCCGCGGACTTCCTCTCGTTCTGGGGCGGCGCGAAGGTGCTCGCGCTGTGGGACCCGTCACGGCTCTACGACCACCCCTTTCTGTGGAAGGTGATGCAGGGCTCCGCGCCCAGCAACATCAAGTTCCAGAACCTGTACCCACCGCCGCTGTACCAGGCGGTGCGCCCGCTGCTGCCGCTGGGCTACCACCACGCAGCCCAGCTGCACCTGGTGGCGATGACCGCGTGGTCCGCGGGCGCGTTTGCCCTGCTCGTCCGCGCGACGCCGGCCGGGACCCTGCCCCGGCGATGGGTCTGGGCGCTGCTGTGCGTGAGCCCGGTGGTCTACTCGAACCTGCTGACCGGGCAGCTGGGCGGCGTGTGGCTGTCGATTCTGGCGGGCGGCGTGATCCTGCTGCGCTCGGGCCGCCCCGTGCTGGGTGGGGCCATCCTGGGACTGCTGTGCATCAAGCCGAGCCTCGGTGCGGCGGTGGCGGCCGCGCTGCTCCTGGGTGGCCAGGGCAGCGCGCTGCTGGGGTTTGCCCTTGGCGGGGCGCTGCTGCTCGGTGGCTCGCTAGCGCTCGACGGGGTGACCCCGTGGCGCGCGTGGGCCGGGATGATGCTCGGTGACCGGCTCGGCAACCTCTTCCCGGTGCCGGAGCGGCAGCTGACCCTGAGCGCGCTGCTGGCGTTCCCGTTCAAGGGCAGCGAGCTGCAGACCCTCGCTCAGCGTCTGGGCACGGGGCTGGGGCTGGCCGGTGCCCTGGCGCTGTCGGTGCGCGCGCGGATCGACCCGTCTGATCCCCGGTGGCCGCTGCGCTTTGGGATGACCCTGTCGGCGATGCTGCTCGCGCTGCCCCACATGGTGGACTACGACGTCGGCATGCACGCAGTGGGGCTGCTGGCGAGCGTGGGTCTCCTCCGGGGGGCTGCGCGGCCCCGATGGGGGATCGCGGCGCTGGCGGCGGTGTTCTTCACGCCCGTGCTGCACTGGGCCTACAAGCCGCTGCACCTCGCAGGGGGCGGGCTGGTCCTGGCGGCGTGGCTGGTGTGGGCGGCGATCGAGGAGCGCGCCCAGCAGTTCGCTAGGCGCCCAGAAGCAGGCTGAGCGCGAAGACCGCCGCGCCCGCCGCGACCGGGATGGTCAGGTTGTCATCGAGGCGCGCACTGAACAGCTCCGCGAGGGCTCCAGCCACGGCCCCGGCCCCGGCGAACGCCCAGGTCTTGGCTGCGCCCAGCTCTGGGAAGACGACGAACACCGCGGCGGCCGCAACCAGCGTGGCGACAACAGCGAACGTCAGGCTGCCCTGCAGCGAGCGACCGTGGACCAGCTTGATGCTGCCCCAGCGGCGCCCCACGAAGGCGGCCGCGGGATCCCCGACACCGAGCACGAGCACGGCGATGGAGCACGCCACCGCCGAGCCGGTCAGCGCGAGGCCCAGCAGCGCGGTGCAGTACCAAGTGGCCGAGTTCACGCGGTCCCACTCGTGGGCGTGAGCGACGGGTCCATAGAACTTCATGATCCGGGCGTTCAAGGCCGGGCTGCGGCGCCGCAGGAACTCCGCGCTCCACGCGTACACGAAGAAGGTGGCCGCGATGGCCAACACCATCCACTGGGCGGGCAGCAGGTTGATGACCGCCAGGGCCACAAACCCCGAGGTGACATGCACCAACGAGCGGCGGTAGTTGGTGGGGCGCAGGGTCGGGACCACGACCTCAGACGTGCTGAGCGCGCCACGCAGCGCTTCGTAACGGGGGAGCAGCGCCGTGCGCAGGGCCATCCACTGGTCCCGAGACGCCGCCGCAGACGAGCTGATCTGGGCGCGCAGGGTCACCTCGATCTCGGCGAGGCGGTCCCGGAGCGACGCGAGCTGCTCGTTGGGAGAGCTCGACTGCAGGCGGCGCTCCAGCGCGGCCGCCAGCTCCGACACAGCAGCGAGCAGAGTGGCGGCGTGCTCGGCGGCGGCCGACGCGGTGTCCGCGCGCCAACGTCCGGGATCGAGTTCACGCAGGAGCGCGTGGAGGTCCATGGCGATGGGGCGGGCAGCGAGCGCGTACGCAGACATCCCTCTTTTCTGCCACTCAGTGGCGCGCGGCGCAAGCGGGATGTCGGGGGTGATCCGACACGCCGCCCCGTGCGTACTCCGGACATGCGCCGACTCCCCTTCCCCGTCGCCTTCCTGCTCACCCTTGTCTGGACTGCTGCGTGCGCGAGCGCCGAGTCGCCCGCCGACGGCCCCGGCGGCCTCGTGCTCGACGGGGCCACGGTCGTGGGACAGGGCGCGGCCTCGGTGGCCGTGGTCGGCGACTCCATCACCCAGGTGGGAGCATCGCGGCAAGGCGGCACCCACCACGATCTGTCCGGCCACTTCCTGGTCCCGGGCTTCATCGACTCCCACGTGCATCTCGCGTTCACCCCCGAGGCCGCCGCGCTGACCCGGGGCGGCATCGTGGCTGCCGTGGACTGGGCCGCGCCGCTGGGCACCATCGGCGAGCAGCCCATGCAGGTGGTGTGGGCCGGTCCCATCCTCACCGCGGTGGACGGCTACCCCACGCAAGGATGGGGAGCGAACGGCTTTGGGCTGGAGATCGACGGGCTCGCGGCGGGGCAGGCCGCGGTGGGTCAGGTATTCGATGCGGGAGCCCGGGTGGTCAAGATCAGTGTCGGCGCCGGTGGACCGGAGCTCCCCGACGACGTGCTGCGGGCGATCTGCGACGAGGCCCACCGGCGCGGGATGCTGGTCGGAGCCCACGCGCTGCGCAACGCGGACGCGCTCCGCGCAGCCCAGGTGGGCGCGGACATCCTCGTGCACGCCCCGGTGAGCCCCCTGAGCGAGGAGACGGTGCAAGCGTGGTCAGGCAAGGCGTTCATCCCCACGATCAGCGCCTTCTCAGGCGTGGAGAGCTCCCGCCAGCTGCTCGCCGGCGGCGCAGCGGCGCTGTACGGCACCGACTTTGGGAACACACAGGCGCTCGGGGTGAGCGCGCCGGAGGTCCAGGGGATGCTCGACGCCGGCATGACCGCCGCCCAGATCATCGCCTCGGCGACGTCGGAGCCCGCGAGCCGCTTTGGGCTCTCGTCCCTCGGGACCATCGCGGCGGGCAAGGAGGCGAGCTTGCTCGTCCTCGACGCAGACCCGCTGCTCGACCCATCGGCCCTGACCCGCCCGGTGGCGGTGTTGTTTCGAGGCGCGGTCGTCAGCGGAGCCCTGCCGGGTTTGCTCGCGCCGGAGTAGCGCGCACTCAGGCGACGGACACCACGGTGTACTCGGTGACCTTGCGACCGGCAGCGACCTGCACTTCATCGTCCTCGCCCTTCCCCAGCAGCTGCTGGGCCAGCGGCGCGCCGGGCGTCACGACGCGGATCGTCACGCCGTCGACCTGCACGGTCTGACCGCCCGCCGCGGGGGCGAGCAGGATGATCAGGCGGTTCTCATCGTCATCCTCCAGCGCGACCAGCGCCGACGCCGCGATGGGCCGCCCCTGCGCGAAGTCCAGCAAGACCAGCGAGCGCAAGGCCGCCCGATCCAGCTCCAGATCAGCCACCCGCTGAGCCTGGCCCCGCGCGAGATAGGACTCCTCGGTAGCCCGGGTGTCGTGGGAGTCCTCAGACCGGGCCTCCGCGTGCACCGCGCTCTCGGCGATGGCCCGGGCGCGAGAGGTCGCCGCCTCGATCTGGGCGACGAGCGTGGCGTCCAGCGCCGCCAGGACGGCGCGCTTCTGGGGGAGACTCATGGTGGTTCCTCGAAGGGCCGCTACTCGGGCTTCTCGGCGCGAAAGACCCGGCGGCCTTTTGCGCGCTTGCTGATCGTATAGACGAGACTGGACACCTGCGCCCCGTCACCCTTGACCCGCAGCTCGGGGTCCTCCCCCGGACGCCGCCCAGGGTATCGCGGCGAGAACGCGCGTCCGTCGATGCTGACGGAGACCGCTCCGTCGCCCGCGAACGACACCTCTACATGCTCCTTGTCGCCTCGGCACGCGAGCCCGCCGGGCTGCTTCGGCATCTTCGCCGCGCCCCGCACCACCACATCCACGCCCACGACGACCTCCCGGCCATCGTCGATGCGGACGAGCACATACGACTTCTCCCGGCAGGTGACGTCGAACACGACGGCGACCTGGAGCGCGTCGCCCGTCGACGGCAAGCCCTGCAGCCGATCGCCGTCGCGCAGCACGTTCTCCATGGGGTACGCGGTGGGCACGAGGGCCGTGGACTCGAACGAGCGGCCCGAGAGCCCGGTGGGGACGGCGCCCTCGCCCAGGGTCCCCGCCCACTCCCAAGCCTCCAGGTCCCATGCACGCGCGTCATCCTGCATGGCCAGGAACCACTGGGCCCGACTGCTCCCGCCGCGGGTCTCAAACGGGCCAAACGCCTCGCCGTCCACCCGGACCGCCATGAGGGTCCCGTCGTACCAGACCTGCACGTCGTGCTCGGTGTCCGCCTCGGGGAACGGGATCTTGGCCCCCGAGCGCGCCTTCATTACGAGCTTGTCGCTGTCGAGGATCAAGGTGAAGACTTGCTCATCGATGTCCACCTCCCCCCGGTCCCAGCGCACCTCTCCCAGGCCGAAGTAGAAGTCGTCGCCCTTGCTGCGCGACTGGGAGCGGAAGCGCACGTAGAGCGGCCCCGACTCGACCGCCTGGTTCATGGCCTCGAAGAGATCCTCCTGGTTGCGCCGCGAGATGATCTCGAACTCCACCAGGGGCTGACTCTCCACGGCAGCCACCGTCTTGGGGGCCCCCGCCGACTCTGTCCGGGCCGCCGCCTGCACCGCCGCCTGCTCGTCCATGGACGCCGCGACCGCGCCGATGAGCTTGCGCAGCCGGCCCAGCGCCAGCTCCACCTCGGGGTTCTGCGTCATGCCCCGGGTCAGCTCCTGGTAGGTCACCAGCAGGGAGTAGGCGAGCATCGTCTCGTTCAGCTGCTCGTAGGCGAGGCCCTTGATGACCAGCCCTTCGTACAGCAGCGGGTTGAGCCGCAGCGCGGAGCTGGCCGAGTTGATGGCGCGCTCGTAGTTGCCGGCCTTGAGATCTCCCCGCGCGAGCTCGATCTGGCGACTCGCCTGCTCCTCGAGCTGCGCGTGGGCAGGCGCTGGAGCGAGCGCGGGCGTGCACATGAGCACCAGGGCGAGCGCGAACCAACGCATCACTGGCTCCCCCGCCGGGTCGCGCCACGCTGCAACGCGCGCTCCTCGGGCGTGATGACGCCGCTGTCGTCCACCACATCGGTGACCTTGGCCTCGAGCATGAAGTCCCAAGGCTCATCCTCGCCGTAGTACGACACGATCCCATTGAAGACGTAGTGCCCCGGCGCGACGACCTTGGCGTGATACGTCCAGTTCACGAGCAGCGGGTAGCTCTGTTTGCGGGACTTGCTCAAGAGATCGATGACCGTGAACTTGCCGTCGCCGTCCGTCACGCCGACGCCGACCAGATCGGGCGCGGGCCGGCGGTCCTTGCCCTTGAGCGGCGCCACCGGCCGCAGCTCGATGAGGACCACGGACAGGGCCTCCTGGCTGCCGTCCGAGAACCCAAACACCGAGCCCTCGATGATCTTGGGCGACTTGCTCTGGGCAAGGCCGGGCCCGGGAGCGGCGAGGCTCATGACGAACAGGATGGCGATCAGCTTGTGCACAGCGGCGTCCTCACCGGATGATCATATCGTGCGTGGCACCCGCCTGCGTCCTGAGGCGCGCCGGGCTACCCTCCCCCACTCCATTCATGCCAGAGGGACCCCCATGAAGACCGAGCTTCGCCTCAAGATGCTCCGCGACATGCTCTTCGCCCGTCGCTTCGAAGAGCAGTGCTACCAGGACTACCAGGTACGCAAGATCGGAGGCTTTCTGCATCTCTATCCAGGACAGGAAGCATGCGCCCATGGGGTCATGGCTGCCGCGCGTCCCGGGCAGGATTACGTAATCACCGGCTACCGCGACCACGTGCACGCGCTGGTGTGCGGAGTGCCGGCGAAGGAGGTCATGGCGGAGTTGTATGGCAAGGCCACGGGCAGCTCGGGCGGCTTCGGCGGCTCCATGCACATCTTCGACGCGGCCCGGCACTTCATGGGCGGCTACGCGCTCGTCGGCGGGCCCTTCCCGCTGGCCGCGGGCCTCGCGATGGCGCTCAAGATGCAGGGCAAGGAGGAGATCGCCATCTGCTTCCTCGGCGACGCGGCGAACAACCAAGGCACGTTCCACGAGACGCTGAACATGGCGTCGGTGTGGAAGCTGCCGGTGCTGTTCGTGTGCGAGAACAACCTGTACGGCATCGGCACCTCGATTCAGCGGAGCACCGCGGAGCTGGACCAGTGGAAGCGCGCGGCGCCCTACAACATCCCCGCGGCCTGGGCGAACGGGCAGGACATCGAGGCGGTGCACGACGCGGCGACCGTCGCGGTGAACCACGTGCGCGAGACCCGCACGCCGTACTTCCTCGAGCTCAAGACCTACCGCTTCCGAGGGCACTCGATGTCCGATGGCGGGGCATACCGCACCCGCGACGAGGTCGACGAGTGGCGCAAGAAGGATCCGATCGAGCTGCTGCTCGCCCGGATGATCGAGGCGGGCGAGGTCACCCAGGAGCAGTACGAAGCCTGGGACGAGGAGATCATGTCCGAGATCGAGGACGAGATCGTCCCGTTCGCTGAGGAGTCACCCGAGCCCGACCCCGCCGATCTGACGCGGTACGTGTTCGTGGAGAACGACCCCTATGTGCACGGTGGTCCCAAGGGAGGTGCGTAGCCATGGCGCAGATGCAGTTTTGGGATGCGCTCCGGCGCGCGTACGACGAAGAGATGGCCCGCGACCCGATGGTCATCACCATGGGCGAAGACGTGGGCGTGGCAGGCGGCACCTACAAGGCGACCTTCGGGCTCTACGACACGTATGGCGAGGAGCGCGTCATCGACACGCCGATCAGCGAGGGCAGCTTCATGGGCATCGCCACGGGCGCGTCGATGCTGGGTGTGCGGCCGGTGGTCGAGATCATGTCGGTGAACTTCGCGTGGCTCGCCATGGACCAGCTGTTCAACAGCGCGGCGAAGATTCGCTACATGTCTGGCGGGCAGCTCAAGTGCCCCGTCGTCGTGCGGTCGCCGGGCGGAACGGCGCACCAGCTGGCCGCGCAGCACAGCGCGCGCATGGAGAAGGTGTTCATGGGCATCGCCGGGCTGCGGGTGGTGACGCCGAGCAACCCGAAGCAGGCCTACGGGATGCTCAAGGCGGCGATTCGCTGCGACGACCCGGTGTTCATCAACGAGCACGAGGCGATGTACGCGATGCAGGGCGAGGTCCCCGATGGGGAGTACTTCCACCCGCTCGAAGGCAGCGAGGTAGCGCGACCGGGGCGGGACATCACCTTGTTTGGCTACAACATCTCGGTGCACTGGTGCCTCGCTGCGGCCGAGGAGCTGAGCAAGCAGGGCATCGAGGCGGAGGTCGTGGACCTGTTCGCGCTCAACCCGCTGGATCGTGCGGGCATCAAGGCCTCGGTGAGCAAGACGCACCGAGCGATCATCGTCGAAGAGGCCGAAGCGCCCGTCGGCGTGGGCAGCGAGGTGATGGCGATCATCAACGAAGAGTGCTTCTGGCAGCTCGACGCGCCGCCGGCTCGCGTGTCTGCGGTGAACACGCCCATTCCCTACGCGGCGAACCTCGAGAAGATGGTGATCCCGACCTCCGCCGACGTCGTCAGCAAGGTCCTGGAGGTGCTCGGTCGTGGCTAAGAAGGCAATCCTCATCCCGCAGCTGACCGCCACCATGGAGGAGGGGCTGCTCGTCTCCTGGACGAAGGCGATCGGTGACGAAGTGAAGCGCGGCGACGTGCTCGCCGAGATCGAGACCGACAAAGCCGTGATGGACGTCGAGGCGTTCAACAACGGGTTCCTGTCCGGTCCGCTGGTGGACGAGGGGGAGACCGTGCCGGTGGGCGACACCATCGGCTGGATCGTCAAGAGCAAGGACGAGGTCGAGCAAGGCACCGCCACGGTCGGCGCCGCATCGGCGGGCTCCACCCAGGCCGACGACGCGGACGACGCAGGCGACGCAGGTGAGGAGCCGGACAACACGAGCACCGACGTCGCCATCCCGGCCATGAAGCGACCCAGCCCCACGCCCATGGCGTCCGGGGCCCCGGCGGCGCGGCCCCAGGGCGGGGCGTCTCCGTTCGCGCGGTCCATCGCAGGCTCAGCGCTGGATCTGAGCACGATCTCCGGCACGGGCCCCGGCGGCGCGGTGTTGGCGTCCGACGTGGTGGCGGCGCTCTCGGCGCGCAGCAGCGGCGGCACCGGCATCCCCGGGCTGACGGAAGCGATGCTGGCGGTGGCGGGCGAAGGCCGGCCGATGACGCCGATCGAGAAGGCGACGGCCCACGCGATGCTCGCGTCGCTGACGATGCCGACCTTCAAGGTCACCCGGAACATCAAGCTCGCGAGCCTCATTCGCGCGGCCAAGGGCTCGGGCGTCTCGGTCACCGTGGCCATCGCCCAGGCCTGTGCGCTGGCGATGAAGACCCGCCCGAAGATGAACGCGGCGTACCAGCTCGGCGACAAGATCGTGGAGCGCAGCCAGGTGGACGTGGGCATCGCGGTGGACTCGGGCAGCGGCCTCGTGGTCCCGGTGCTTCGCGACGTCGCGAACCGCTCCGGCGAGGAGCTGAGCGGCGACTGGAAGGAGCTGGTGGGCAAGGCCCGCAAGCGGCGCCTGCGGCCCGAGGACTACGAGCGCCCCACGTTCACGGTGTCCAACATGGGCATGCTCGGCGTGGACTGGTTCGATGCCATCCCCACCGCCGGCACGAGCTCGATCGTGGCCATCTCGGCGCCCAACAGCGAGGGCGCAGCCCCATTCACGGTGACGGCCGACCATCGCGTGAACAACGGCGCGGATGTGGCGGCCTGGCTCGGCGCGCTCAAGGAGCTCATCGAGGAGCCCGGTGACTGGCTCGCCCCGAGCGGCAGCGCCATTCCGGAAGGCGACTGGGACTACGACGTGGTCGTCATCGGTGGCGGCCTCGGCGGCGAGGACGCGGCGCGGGATCTGGTGGCCCACGGGCTCAAGGTCGCGCTGGTGAACGACACGCCCCTGCCCGGCGGCGAGTGCCTGTGGCGCGGCTGCATCCCGAGCAAGGCCTGGCGCCACGCGGCGGACCGGATGCGGGACCGCGCCGGCGACGCCCGGCTCGGCGTGCACGGGCAGACCGGCGGCACGCTGAAGTGGTCGGAGCTCGAAGCGGAGCGCCGGCGCATCCTGCTCGAGCGCGGCACCATGGCCCACAAGGCCGACACCGCCTTGAAGATCGAGTACGTGCATGGCTTCGCGGGCTTCGTCGACGAGCACATGGTGATGGTGAACAAGGCGGGCAACCGTACCGACCCGCACGTGCGCTCCGCCATCGGCGACGACGGCGATGCCAACGTCGAGACCGCAGGCGGCGGAACGCTGAAGCGACTGACGTTCGGGGCGGCGATCATCGCCACCGGAGCGCCTCCGTTCGTGCCGCCCATCCCGGGTGCGCGCGAGGGGCTGAGCGACGGCTCGGTCTTGACGTCGGACACGGTGTGGCACCTCGACGCGCGCCCTGAGCGCCTCGTGGTCGTGGGGGCCGGCGCCATCGGGCTCGAGATGGCCCAGATGTTCGCGGACTTTGGCAGCAAGGTGACGGTGGTCGAGGCCCAGGATCGGGTGTTGGCGGAGGTGGAGGCCGAGGTCGCCAAGAACCTTGCCGCGCTCATCCTCGAAGAGCCGAACATCGATCTGCATGTGAGCGCCAAGGTCGGCGGCATCACAGGGTCCGTCGGCGATGTGACGGTCACCTTTGTCGGCGCGGACGGCAGCGAGCGCAAGGTGGCGTGCGATCGGGTGCTGATGGCGACGGGCAAGCGCCCCGCGACCGATCCCCTGAACCTCGCTGCGGCGGGGGTGGAGACAGACCGCGGGGTCATCAAGGCCGACGCCCGAGGACGCACGAGCGTGCCGCACATCTTCGCGGTGGGCGATGTCATCGGGGGCTACATGCTCGCGCACACCGCAGGCGCCCAGGGCCGCGTGGCGGCGGCGACCCTCCTCGGCGAGGACCGACGGTACGACCAAGCGCTGGACAGCGGGGTGATCTTCACTCGGCCCCAGGCGGCATTCGTGGGGCTGAGCAAGGACCAGGCAAAGGCTGCTGGCTACGACCCAGTCGAGGTGAAGACGCTGGTGAAGATCGACGCGCAGGCGATGATCAAGGGCGAGGACGCTGGCCTCATCAAGCTCGTCGTGGACAAGGGCAGCCGGGCGATCATCGGAGTCCACCTGCTCGCCGACCACGCCGACACGTTGATCGGCGAGGCGGTGATGATGGTGACGGCCCGCCTGACGGTGGATCAGGTGGCGTGGGCCATCCATCCCCACCCGACCCAGACCGAGATGTTTGGTGATCTCGCGCGGCGGCTGGTCTCGCGGCTCGACCGCGGAGCGAAGAAGAAGAAGTAAGGCCCGTCAGGGCCGAGCCCCGCAAGGTGGCCGCAGCCACCGCGCAGCGCCGAAGGCGCGGAGCCGACAGGTCGTCGAGGCCGCCGCCGATGCACAGAGACCGGCGTCGGTGCGGTTCTCGAAGCAAGCGAAGCGCCGCGCACGAAACCGTGCCGTAAGCCGGTCGCTGGGCATTGGCTACTCGGGCGGCCTCGGCATCGCAAAGGTGGCGGAGCCACCGCGCAGCGCCGAAAAGGCGCGGAGTCGATCGGGTGGTCATGGGGTGCCAGCCGCGGAGGCCTCAAAGGCAGACGCAGTCGGGACAAGGCCCCCCACGCGCAGCGTGCCCTCCCCCGCACGCCCCGGCGTGCCAACCCAGCCCCCTAGTACTGCTTGATTAGTCTTGACCACGACCCGTGATCGTGATCAAACGTCGGAAAGTACACGTCCATCTCAAGGGGAACGCTGGCGTCGTGCGAGCTAGTGCGGCACGTCGTAGACAAACAGCCCGTACCAGCTCTTCGCCCCCTGGCTCTCCGCCCCCTGGCTCGTGAACACGACCCGCCACTGCCCGTCCACGACCACCAAGCGCGGGTCCCGGTTGTTCACGGTCCCGGTCTTGAGGATGCGCGGCGGGCCACCGTCGATGGGGAAGATGGCGATGGGGTCGCGCTTCTCCCGGTCGTCGATCACCGCGATGACCCCGCGCCCGTCCGGCGTCCAGCTCGGCGCTCCTTTGCTCGGGACCCTGATGTTCGGACCGATGTTGCGCGGGCTGCTACCCGGCGTCGCATCCACGACCCACAGACCGAACTTCATCACCGAGTCCGTGCTCTTGTTCGACAGGAACGCGACCTTGTCGCCCCGCGGGCTGAACGACGGGCGGGTGCTGTCCTTGCCCGAGAAGTTCACCAGCGGGACGGAGCTGTAGGCGTTCACGTCGAGGACCATCACCTGGCTCTCGCCCTTGCCGGCCCGCACAAACGCAACCTTGTCGCCCGCCGGGGCCCAGCTCGGATAGATCTCCGCGTGCAACTCATCAAATGTGAGCTGCATCTCCGCCCCGTCGTCCCACATGTACAGGTCGCCGTTGCCGGTCCGGTTCGAGGTGAAGACGAACCGCGGGCTCAGGGGGTCCCACCTCGGTTCCTTGCTCACCCCATCGGAGATGAACCCGGACCAGCCGTCGATGTAGATCTGCTGGTGCCCCTCGGCATTGTTCACCGTGTATGCGTACTTGCGCTTCGAGCCCCCCGGCGCCCACCCAAACATGTGGGTGATGTTCTTCCCCCGGCCGTATCGATACAGCAGGTCCCGGTTCATCGACTCGGGCTCGACCCGCACCGGTGAACCCGTCAGACGCCCTCCCTCATGCCCCACCAGCCACACCTCGGTGCGCTTCTCGGCCGGGTAGTTCACCTCGTACGCGATCTGGCTCCCATCCGGTGACATCTGGGGGTAGTGGACGTTCCCCTCGTGGGTGACCGCGAGCTGGTGCGCCCTCTGGCTCGTGGCGCTGCCCACCTCAGTGGACGAGCGCGCAGTTCCCGTCTGCCCTGCCTCATCGCCGGTCCCCGGCCCGGTGCGCAGGGAGGACAGGCCCTCGGGCACGCGATCCGCGCCACCCGGCCCGGTGCCTGGAACCCTGCCGTCTCCGCCACCCTCCCCGCCCAAGTGCCCCCCGGCAGCGCCCGCCCCCGGCGGCTGTCCACTCGCCGCCGACCCAGCGGGCCCGCCTCCCCGCCCCACCACGACCACCGCCGCGCCAGCGAGCAAGAGCACCGCAGCCGCAGCCGCCATCCACGCCACCGACAGGCGCGCCGCGCGCCGCGGCAGAGCGCCCAGCTCCGGGTTCTCGGCGAGCGGCTCGAACATCGTCGCGAACGCGTCGAGTTCAGGGTCCGCCCCACCGTCGAACAGCGGGTTATGCTCGGTCATCGGACACCTCCAAGATCTCGCGCAGCCGCTTCATCGCTCGATGCAGCGTCACCCGCACCGAGCCGTGGGTCAGGCCCGTCGTCGCTGCGATCTCGGGACCGCTCATGCCTTTGATGAGCCGCATCGCCAGGGGCTCCGCCAGATGGGGAGGCAGGCTGCGCAGGGCTTCCAGCGCTTCGGTGGCCTCAGCCGTCAACCGACGAGGCGCCGCCAGGGTCCCGGGCAGATGCACCGTGGGCCGCCGCGACCGCAGCAGGGAGGCCGCCTTGCGTCGCGCGATGCTCTGGATCCAACCACCAAACGCTTCCTCGTCCCGCAGGTCGCCGATGCGCTGCCACGCAGTGACGAAGGTGTCCTGCGCGAGATCGTCCGCGTCACCGACCCCGACCCGCACGAGCAACGTCGCATGTACCATCCCGCAGTAGCGGTGGTGCAGGGTCGCGAACGCCGACTCGTTGCCTCTCTTCGCGGCCCCGACGAGGCTGGCGACCGAGGATGCAGAGGAGCGAATGGAGACCGGGCGTCGTGGAGCCACGCTCTTCACTCTACGGGCAACATGGGGAGGAGCGGCCATCGAGACAAGGAGGGCCGCCCGGCGCAGAGTGTTAACCAACACCACCAAACCAACGAGGACCGAACATGACGACCGATCTCTGGATGCTTGCCGCGAGCGTGGCCCTGGCCTGGGCCCTCATCATGATCGACGCCACGCCGGGCATCTTGGCCAACGGCATCGGCTGGGCCCTAGGCAACCGCGCAGAGTCCCCTCCCAAGGTCGGCTTCGGCGCGCGAGCCGAGCGCGCCGCCTCGAACATGATGGAGAACTTGCCGCTGTTTGCCGCCCTGGTCCTCATCGCGCACGTGGCCGGTACCGCGGACGCGCAGACCGCGTTGGGCGCGAAGATCTTCCTGTTTGCCCGCATCGCCCACGGCGGCCTGTACCTCGCTGGCATCGGCTTCGGCCTGCGGACCGGCACCTGGCTGCTGTCGTGTGTGGGCATGGGAATGATCGGCGCGTCGTTCTTCGGCTGATCGCGCGAAGAAGTCTCGCGCGACGTTGTGATCGCCTGAAGCTAGTGTTCCGCCTTCACTCGGGGGCGCACGCGTCCGCCAAACGGAGAATTCATGTCACGCATCACGCTTTCCCTGCTCGCCATCGCCGCGCTCTCCCTGTCCGCCTGTGGCGAGACCGCGCCGGCCGCCGCGCCCGAGGCGCCCGCCGCCGAGGCCGCCCTCACCAACGCCGAGGCCAAGGCCGAGGCCAAGGACGGCATGACTGAGACCCCCATGGATGAGGTCGAGGCGAAGCTCAAGACCGGCGACTGCCACGTGTTCGACGCCAACAACGCCGACACCCGCACCGAGAGCGGCATCATCGAGGGCGCCGTGCTCCTCGACAGCTACCGCGAGTACGATCTGGCCGCCCTGCCCCAGAGCAAGGACGCCAGCGTGGTGTTTTACTGCGGAAGCACCATGTGCACCGCGTCGGACAAGGCCGCCGACCGCGCCATCACCGCCGGCTACACCAACGTCAGCGTGATGCGCGAAGGCATCAAGGGCTGGAAGAAGGCGGGCAAGAAGACGGTCACCTGGACCGCCCCCGCAGCCGACAAGGGTTAGCCCCGCAGAGGTCAGGAGGGCCGCATCGGACCTGCGCTACGGTGCGGCGGTGCGGCTCTCTCCCCTCCTCGCGGCCAGCGTCGCCGCGCTCTACCTCGCTGGCTGCCCGTCCGCGCCGACTCCCGAGCCGGCGGTCCCCTCCCGCGCGACCCTGCCGCCCCGTCCCGACGCCGTCACCTGCGCGCCGTTTGACGGGGAGTTCGCGGCGACGCTTGCCGACACCGGCTGCCTGCCCGACGGCGCCGCGGCGCCCGACCTGGTGCCCTACACCGTGCGCTCCCCGCTGTGGACCGACGGGGCCCTGAAGCGCCGCTGGCTGACCGTGCCCCCGGGCGAGACCATCGGCTTCAGCCCATCGGGCGCCTGGGACTTCCCCATCGGCAGCCTGCTGATCAAGCAGTTCCTCGCCACTCCGGACGAGCCCATCGAGACGCGGTTCATGCGCTGGGACGGCGCGGACTGGCAGTTCGCCACCTACCGCCACGACGGCGGCGACGCGGTGCTGCTGACCGACTCCGCGTGGGGTGAGGTCACCCTCGGCGGCGAACCGGTCCCCTGGTACTTCCCCGGCGTGGACGGCTGCGCCACCTGCCACCTGGGCGGCGCCCTGGGTCCCGTCGCCGCCCAGCTCGACACCGAGTACGACTACGACGGCGCCGTGCGCAGCCAGCTGGAGGAGATGGCGCGCGTCGGTCTGCTGGACACCCCCTCGCCACAAGCAGCGCAGCCCCTTGTGCGCCCCGAAGACGCCGCAGCCCCCTTGCAGGACCGCGCCCGATCCTGGCTGCACGCCAACTGCGCGCACTGCCACCGGCCGGACGGCTGGACGCCGCCCGAGATGACGATGGACCTGCGCTACACCACTCCCTTACCCGATGCCCGGCTCTGCGGAGAGCCCGTCCAGTTCGACCAGGCGCCCGACGCTGGCGCCTACCGCCTCGCCCCCGGAGACAGCGGCGACTCGGCCATCTGGGGCCGCATCGTGGACTCGATGACGCCCATGCCGCCGGTGGGCACGCTGGTGCTCGATCCTCTCGCCGAGGACACCGTGCGCGCTTGGATCGACTCCGCCCCGGACTGTCAGTCGCCGTAGCCGTCGGGGTGCGAGCGATGCCACGCCCACGCATCGGTGACGATGGTGCGCAGGTCGCGGCGCGGTGCCCACCCCAGCTGCTCCCGCGCCTTATCCGCGCTGGCCACCAGCAGCGCAGGATCCCCAGGCCGTCGCGGCCCCGCCTCGTGGGGCACGGGGCCCACCACGTCGCTGACTGCGTGCAGCACCTCGCGCACGGAGCTGCCGCGCCCGGTGCCCAGGTTGAACGGGCCGCCCTCGCCGCCGCCGAGCAGGTGCTCCAGCGCGCGCAGGTGGGCGTCGATGAGGTCGAGCACATGCACGTAGTCGCGCACGCACGTGCCATCGGGCGTGTCCCAGTCGGTGCCAAACACCGTCAGCGCGCTGCGCCGACCCGTCGCCGCCGCGATACACAGCGGGATGAGGTGGCTCTCGGGCGTGTGGTCTTCGCCGAGTGAACCGTCCGTAATGGCGCCGGCAGCGTTGAAGTACCGCAGGAAGATGCAGGGAACCCCTGAGCCGCTCAGCACGTCCTCTGCCGCGACCTTGCTCTCCCCGTAGGGGTTGCAGGGCTGCCGGGGCTGCGCCTCGGTGATGGGCGACGGCGCGTTGTCTCCGTACGTCGCGGCGGTGGACGACAGCACGAACGCACGCACCCCTTGGGTCGCCGCCTCCTTCGCGAGGCAGCGCGTCCCGCCCACATTGACGTCCTGGTATCGCTCGGGCTGCTGCACCGACTCGCCCACCAGCGCCAGCGCGGCGAAGTGCAGCACCGCGTCCGCGCCGTGCATCGCCTCGGCCACCGCCGCGGGGTCCCTCACATCGCCGAGAAGAAACGACGCCCGGGGATCCACCGCGGCGCGATGCCCGGTAAGCAGCGAGTCGAGCACCACCACATCGAGCCCGAGGTCACACAGCGCCCGCACCGCGTGGCTGCCGATGTACCCCGCGCCGCCGGTGACGAGCACCCTGCTGCCGGTCAGGTTGGCGTTCATTGCCCCAGCTGCTCGCGGATGGGAAGAACGTACCCACCCGGGTCCGGCGGTTGCAGCCGCCCGTCGAAGAGCGAGGCAAAGTCCACGCACACCTGGGCCGACTCCACTCCGCGCACGTACAGCGTGCCGCAGCCCTCGCACAGCGAGTAGGGCTCGTTGGGGTAAGGGTCCACGGTGGCGTCGTCGGTGAAGCGGGGCTGCAGGATGAGGTCGTACCAGACCGCGTCGGTGTCCCGCAGGCTGATCCAGCCCCGAGGCTCGGTGACGCACTCGTCCGGCAGCGCCGCGCCAGGACCGTCCAGCGTCACGTCGAGCGACACGCTGTCGAACCTCCCCGCCAAGACACCGCCGGGCAGGTGCACGTCGCCGCGGGCGAACAGCTCGCTCGTCGCGCCGCCGGAGTACGAGAGATCCAATCCCAGCAGCATGCCGCCAGGGGTCGGGCCGTCGGCCGGGTAGGCCGCCGTGCCGCGCACCCGGGCATCCACCCGGCTCGCGTAGCGCCACTGCAGGTATCCCGGCGCCTCGGACACGTACAGCGAGTCGTCCCCGGTGCCGGAGAAGCCAAACAGCAGCTCGGGGCCGTCGTCCACCTGGGCTGCACCATCCAGGCTACGGGCTCCCACAGTGGTCACCCCCAGCGCGCTCTCGGGATCGCCGTCCACCACGAGCGCGTTGCTCCATGCCGCCTCGCCGTTCCAGGCGATGCCCGCGAACGTCGTGCAGTGGTCGCGCCACTCCGCATCCTCGTCGGTCACCCAGAAGTCGGGGCAACCCGAGCGGGTGAGCTCCAGCGACGCCCCGTGTCCCGTCCACGCGGCCCGTAGATCGGCCGAGAACGTCAGCTCCAGCGCCTGCGCCATCGCGGCGGGAAAGTCGATGCCCGAGATGTCGGGCAGCACCACGGTGGGCGTCGGCGGCTCGTCGCCACCGTCCGACGGGCAGCCCACGAGCAGCACGATGCACCCAGCGATCCCTGCGCGCAGCGCCATGCCGCCTACTCCCCGAAGTCCGGTTCGCACAGCACCACCTCGCCGCCCGCCACCCGGAACAGCATGCCGTCCTCGTCGCCGGTGCGGTGTGAATAGCGCACCTCAATGGAGTACTGGCCGCCGTCGAGCGGCACAGAGACCAGCTCCGGAGCGAACTCCTGCGCGCCAACCACGCTGGCCACCACGTCGCCGTCGATGAGCACCCACACGTCGTCCCGGGCGCCCAGCGCGATCTCGAGGCTCGTGTCGTCCAGGGCGCGAATCCACGCCGTCCAGCGCACCGCGAAGTAGGACGGGTCGGCCACGAACCCGCTGTCCACCGGCCACCAGGCCGCCCCAAAGTCCAGCGACGTGTCCAGCTGCTGGAAGCTCGGGGTGCCGTCCCAGTAGGGCAGCTCGTCCAGCGCTGGCAGCTCCTCGTCGTCAGGGAGCTCCACGCCGACGTCGTCCGCGCGCAGGTTGTAGTACTGGCCTAGCCAGGCGGTCTCGCAGTCCGCCCAGTTCGGAGGGTTGCCGGTGCCGTCATCGCCCTGGGTCGGCGGCTCCGCGACGGGCGGCGGAGGGGTGCGCCGGAACGTCAGATCCGAGCAGCCCGCGCCGAGCAGACCCACGATCAGCACCGCGGCGAGCCTCACTGCGCCTCCAGCGCGGCGGCGTCGGGGTAGACCGCGCAGGTCAGCCACTCGTCGAGCAGCGCCACCTCCTGTGCGGACGGCCCTCCCGACGGCGGCATGGTCGGAGCCGCGCCCGTTCCGCGCGCCTCGATGCGCTCCACGTGGGCCAGCACGTCGCCGTAGGTGTTGAAGTCCACCCCGACCGTCGCGCCCTTGCGCGGCTCTCCCTCCACGAGCGCGCTGTGGCAGCCCGTGCAGTAGGTGGACAGGTAGGCCTGACCCCAGTTCTCGTAGGTGAGCGCTGGCTCTCGGTCGCAGCTCGGCCCCTCGCAGCCGAGACCGGCCACGCCCACGAGCACCACCACGAGGAAGCCCAGGATGCGCACTCAGGCGATCAGCGCCCCGAGGGGCTGTACACCCTGCAGGAACGCATCCGCATCCACGCCGCCGATGCGCAGCAGCGCGGCGCCGACGCTCTCGCAGCCGAGCAGGTCACCAGAGCTGGACGGCAAGCCGCTGGCGTGGTCGATGGGCACGCCCACCAGCCCCTGGTCCGTCGCACCGATGGTGCGGCCTCCGTTGACGCCCGGCCCGGCGACCATCATCGAGCCAAACGGCCAGTGATCCTTGCCGCCGCCACCATTGAGGCGCGGCGTGCGGCCCAGCTCGCTCATCGCCACCACGACGACCTCGTCGAGCAGGCTCGGAGAGGTGTGTCCCGGCGTGATGGACATGTGGTCCATGAGCCGGTCGAGCATGTCGTAGAACGCGTCCTGCTGGGGAGCCTGGGGCGCGTTGTTGCCGTGGGTGTCGTAGCCGCCGGGGATGCGCAACATGGCGCAGCGCGACAGGCCGAGGCGCATGAGCTCGGTGGCCCGCACCGCTTGGTCGAACGTGTCTCGGGTCTGCGCGCCGAGGCCGGCCTCGAACTCCCGGGCCTCCAGCTCTTCAGCGCGACCGAGGCTGGCGAGCAGCTCTTCGCCGCGGCGACGCCCCAGCCCCTCCTTGCTCAGCGCGAAGCGGTCCATGCGGCCCTTCACGAACGCATCCACCATGTAGTCGGCGGGGCGCGCGAGCTGAGGCGTGGGGATGTCCGCCTGACCCGCGATGCTGCCGTCGATGAGGTCGATGAGCCGGCCGCCTCCGCCGCGCACCAGCGTGGAGCCGCGGGTCCCCGCGAACGACGGCCCCCCAAACACCACGTGGGGCATGGAGAACGCCGACTCGGTCTGGCTGGCGAGCAGGGTCGGCCAGTCGGACAGCGAGCTCGCCGAGCTGCCGGTGAGCATGAAGCGGGTGCCCGCGCCGTGCCCGATGGAGTGGGTGTCGATGCCGTTGACGATGGAGCTGCGCCACCCCCAGCGATCGAAGTAGCGGGACACCGCGGGGCGGTCGTCGCCGGCAGTCCAGCGCAGCGCGCCGTTGCTGCCGAGCATGGTGTCCATGTCCATGTCCACGCCGCCGGCGTCGTCGCCGAACTTCGGGTCGTGCACGGTGGTGGTGTCCCAGCCGCCGCCCGCGAAGAAGAACAGGAACTTGCGCTCCCGAGGCGACGCGGCATAGGCCCGACCGGGCCTCCACAGCAGTCCGCCAGCGGTGGCTCCCATGGCCGAAGCGGCGATGGAGCCCTTGAGGAAGGTGCGACGCGTCGTGTTGCGCTTGCTCATGGTCTTCCTCCTAGTACGTGATGACGGCGGGGTCGCGCAGGATGGCGCTCAGCACACCTGTCCAGGCGGCCACCGGCGATGCATCCACCGAGTAGATCTGCTTCCACAGGTCCACCAGCGCCGCGGGGTCAGGCGAGTCCTCGGCGAGCGGCCGGCCGGTCACCACCAGGTAGATGTGCCGAATCTGGGCGTCGAAGAGCTCAGCACCGGCGCCCTCAGGGCGGTCGGCGCGGGTCACGGCCGAGAGCAGCTTTGCGTCCCCTTCCCGGTCGAGGGCCAGGTCGTTGGCGACCACGTAGCTCGCGGCGGCCTGGGCGAGGCGCTCGTGCACCAGCATCAGGCTCACCGACGGAGCGCGCGTCACCTGGGTGACCGAGTCGCCGTCGATGCCGCCCGCGAGCGTCTTGAGGCCGTCGTTGGGGCTCGTCAGCCCGTCCACGCCGCCAAAGGTCCAGCGGTACCCGGTCAGCTGCTCCATCACGCTGGCCAGCTGGGCCGGCGACACGATGCGCACGGTGGCGAGGCGCTCGGACAAGGCGCGCTGCTCGGCGAACTCCGCCCGGTACTCCTCGCTGAGCGCGACGCTGCGAACCAACTCTCGCAGGAGCAGCCCGGAGTCGAGGAACGCCTGCCGGTGCGCCTGCATCTCGCTCCAGTCCGCGTCCTCATACGTCCGCTGGGTGAAGCCCTCCCACACGGTCTTGACCGCGCAGTCCACAAAGCGCGGGTCCTGGGCGACCTGCGCGCCGAGCTCCGTCAGCGAGCCCGACGTCGGCTGGCCGTAGTAGCCCGGCTCGGCGTCCGCGTAGTCGCGCCAGAGCTCTTCGTTCTCGGGGCGGTACAGGTTGGGGTCGCCGAAGTCCTCGTCGTACCCGAAGAACCCGAAGAAGTGGGCGGCCAGGGGGTCGAGCGTGGAGTGGCACGAGGTGCAGTCCGCGCTGTCTCGAATGGCCGTCTCGGGGTCCACGGTCACCTGGTCTACCGCGTTGCGGGAGAACGCGATGGGCCGGTCGAGGTAGTCGTCGCAGAGCAGCAAGCGGGACACTGCGTTTGCGCGGTGCCGGTTGGCGTTCTGGCCCTCGGACGGGTAGCGCTCCCACACCGAGCTCATGGTGAGCACGCCGGCGTGCGGCCGCCCGTCTTCGTACCAGCCGGCCTGCCAGCCGTCGGCGCCTGCGAGCGCGATGTCGTATCGCTCGGCGATGGCCTCGTTCGCGATGGTGTAGTCGGCGGTGACGAACTCGGTGAACGGCAGGTCGTTCTCGAGGATGTGGGAGAGCAGCCGCAGCGGCTCTTCGGCGCCGGCCATGCCGTTGCGCATCAGGAGCCGGCTGTCGTACACGTCGCGGAAGCGCTCGGAGAAGCGCGGGTCATCGAGGTATCGCTCCACGAACAGGGGGTAGAGTCCCGGCTCGTCCTCGATGGCGACGAGCTCGACCTCATCGGGGTGTACGCCGACCAGATCGGTCTTGAGCCGAATCAGCTGACCGCGGGCGTCGAGCGGAGTCGTGGTCTCTTGCTCCACCTCCCCACACGCGCCCAAGGCAAGCCCGGCTGCGACGGTGAAGATCATGGGAATTCGCGTCATCGGTCCTCCGAGAGGAGCTCCCGCACGGGGAGCACGAAGTCAAGCAGGTCAGCGCTCGGTAGGCGTGCCGCGGTCCAAAGGGGGCTCGGGTCTGGGCACGCCTCGCCCAGAGCCACCCCTCGCACTGACACCGTACCGCAGCCATCGCACGGATTGGAGATCATCTCGTCTGGCTCAGCGCCGTCGGGCGGCGGCACAAAGAAGTCCACGTCTACCCAGGTCCCTCCTGGGATGCGCAGGCTGATGCGCCCGTGGGGCTCGAGGCCGCAGCCCAGCTCGTCCGCGCCCGGCCCCGCCAGATACGTCTCGGCATCGACGGCGTCGAACACCCCTTGGACCCGCTCGTCACCAAACGACACATTCGATGACGCCCTGAGCGACCACCGTGCGCCTCCTACCCAGGTCACCGCAGAGGCGCCGCGCCAGCCACCTGCGACAGACGGCAGCGAGGGGTCCCCCACCGCGGTGCCCGAGACAGCCCCGTCGAACGTGCTGGTGTACGTCCAGCGGGCCCCGTTCTCGTCCAAGCGCAGCGAGTCCGCGGCCTCGCCCTCCATGGCGAACAGGGTGTCGGCGCCGCTGGTCACGGTCGCGAGGGCGACGAGGTTGCGCGATCCCAGCACCGGGCCGTCCGCGTCGGCCTGGGTGGACCAGCCCAGCGAGCCGTCAAACCCGTAGGCGCCGACCGAGCAGTCGTCCTGCCAACCGTGGCCGTCTTCGCCCCCGTCCCCTTCGCCCACGCCCGACGGCACGCCGGTCCACAGGATGGGGCAGTCCGCGCCGAGCCCATCGAGAGCTGCGAGGTGTCCCGCCCAGGCGGCCCGCGTGGTGCTGCGGGTGAGGAGGTCCAGAGCCTCGAGCACCGCGGCGTCCATGTCCACCGCCGACAGATCCGGCGGCGGAAGGTCCTGGGCAGGCGGGCCGGGGTCCACGGGGTCGGCCGAGGGGCAACCGACCAGAGCGCCTAGAAGCGCCGCCGCGGCAAGTGCGTCAGTCCTCATCGATCTCGATGCCGAGCTCGGTCGAGAACGAGACCGTGATGTCGTCGCCGCTCTCGTTGGCGAGGTACCACCAGACCCAGGTGCCCAGGTCCTCGTAGTCCCAGAACATCGCCTGCTCGGCCTGGGTAAAGCCCATGCGCCGCACCTCGCCGTCCGCGGGCTGGTCGGGGCCGAGGCACTGCTCGATCTCTCCGGTGTCCACGCTGAAGGTCAGAGTCCAGGTGGCGTCGCACGTCGGGCAGGCGTCCGCCGCGTCGGTCCGCGTCCCCACCACCGCGAGCAAGACCTCGCAGGTGGGCGGCAGGTCTCCATCGTCGGGCTCCTCGCCGGGCTCCAGCGGTGGGATGACCTCGCCGTTGAGCAGCTCGCTGATGGTGAGGGAGCCCGTGATGGCGGTGTACGGGCCGCCGGTGGGGCTGCGGGTGAGCACCCCCGTCTCGGTGACGGTCAGCACGTTCTCCGGTACGTCGTTGACCTCGTCGTCGTCGTCACCGGGGGCGGTGGCGTCGTCGTCGTCATCTCCGAGCAGGGCTGGCGTCTCGTCGGGCAGATCGCCTGGGTCGGGCTCGGCGCTCGGACAGCCCGGGATCAGCGTAAAGGCCATGAGTGCGAGCCCCGCGACGGCCAACGTCGGCGCGATTCCACCAGTGTCTGGGATCTTCATGGCTGGTAGTTTAGGGCGGTTGAGCCTCCCATGACTGCTCAATCGGAGTTCCTGCATGCGCCCTCTTTCCTCGCTCGGCCCCGCCCTCGTCGCGCCGCTCGCAGCCCTGCTGCTCGCCGGCTGCCCCGGCGAGAGCAGCCAGCCCCCCTCGCTGTCGATCTCCGCCGAGCGGCTCGAGTTCGGAGAGGTCAACGTGGGCCTCGACTCCACGCTGGCGTTCACGCTGTCCAACGACGGCGGCGGCACCCTCGACCTCTTCTCCCTCACCCTGCTCGAGGGCTCCGAGTCCATCTGGGCCGTCGTGCGCGACCCGGGCGACACCATCGCGGGCGGCGAGTCGCTCTCGGTCTCGGTCACGTTTACGCCGAGCTCCCAGGGCCAGCAGCTGGGCCGCATCCAGATCCGTACGTCCGACTCCGAGTCCCCTTCGCTCTTCGTCGTGCTCGACGGCACCGGGGGCCCGTCGGTGCTGGACGGCGATGGAGACGGCTACTCGCCCGCCGATGGCGACTGCAATGACGGGAACGACGCGATGTTCCCCGGCAACGCCGAGATCTGCGACGGGCTGGACAACGACTGCGACGGCGCGCTGCTGGTAGACGAGAGCGACGAAGACAACGACGGCTTCGCCTTGTGTGACCTGGACTGCAACGACGAGGACGGGGCCATCTACCCAGGCGCGCCCGAGATCTGCGACGGCGAGGACAGCGACTGCGACGGGGTCAACGCCGACTTCGACGACGCCGACGGGGACGGCTTCACGCCGTGCCAGGGCGACTGTGACGACTTCGAGTCCAACTCCTTCCCGGACAACCCCGAGGTCTGCGACCTGCTCGACAACAACTGCTCCGAGCAGATCGACGACCTCGACGCCGACGGTGACGGGCATTCCCCCTGCGCGACCGGTGGCGACTGCGACGACGCGGACCCCTTCGTCTTCCCGGTGGTGGTGGACTCGTCGGCCAGCGGCGGCGGCGACGGCACGGACGCGACGCCGTACAACTCCATCGCCGATGGGCTCGCCAACCTCGACGCGGTGTGCCGCACGATCGCGTTGGTGGAGGGCACCTACACGTTCAGCGGCACGATCGACGGTGAGGAGGTCACAGTCGTGGGCCAGTCGCGCGACGGCGTGGTGGTCAGCCAGGGGACTGGGCGCTTCTTCGAGGTCGTGAACAACGGCTCGCTGACCCTATCGGGCATGACGATCACCGGCTTCACCGGCTCCGCAGACGGCGGAGCCTTGGCGGCGACCAACGCGTCCCTGACCCTGATCGACCTGCAGATCGAAGCCAACTCCACCAGCGGCGACGGAGGCGCAGTGGCGGTATTCACCGGCGAGCTGGAGCTCTCGGACACCACGTTCCTGAACAACAGCGCCGGCGACGATGGCGGCGCGCTGGCCTTGGTGTCGTCCACGCTGACGGACATGGGCGGAAACCACTTCGAAGGCAACACCGGCGTGCGCGGCGGCGCGATCATCGCCGACGGCTCGCTGCTGTCGCTGGACGGCTCGTCATTCCATGAGAACTCGGCCGTGGACGACGGCGGCGCCCTGATGCTCATCGGGCTCCCCCAGATGGAGATCAGCAACCTGCCGGTCTACGGGAACACCGCGGGCCTGACCGGCGGCGGCATCGCGGTGAACAACACCAACGATCCCGACGGGTTTCTGCGCAACCTCGAGCTGCGCAACAACGTCGCTGGAGACGTGCTCGGCGGCGGCCTCGTCGGCAGCGGCGGCGGGCTGTATGTGGGCGGCAACGTCGCCTCGTTTGTCATCGCCAACAACACCCTGACCGAGAACGCAGCGGTGGAGGAGGGCGGCGGGGTGCTCGTGGACGCCGACAACGCGAGCGGGCTGTTCGCGGCGAGCAACATTGTGGGCTGGAGCGGCGGCGAGAGCGGCTTTGAGGTGCGCGCCGGGGTGGGCGGGACCTACCTGGCGAACACGGCGTTTGGCACGGGGGCCGTCAACGCGGACTTTGTCGGCGACATCGGCTCGGGGGCTGGCGACAACACCGTGCTGAACCCACAGTTCGCGACGTTCTCGCCCGATGGCAACCCCTACAACGACCTGCCCAACCTGCTGGGCGGCTCGCCCATGCGGAACTCGGGCCTCCAGAACGCAGACGCGCCAGCGGGCTACCCGGACTGGGACGACACCGACGGGAGCCGCAACGACCGCGGCGCCACCGGCGGCCCCGCCGCGCCCTAACATGAGGAGCGACCCCATGACCATCCTGCGCCCCCTCCTGCTGGCCGCGCTCGCGCTGCCCTCCGCCAGCCTCGCGGCAGACCTCACGCTCAGCCCCGGCGACGACCTGCCGACGCTGATCTCCGGCGTCGCGCCGGGCGACACCGTGACGCTGGGCGGTGGCGAGTACCCCATCGAGAGCCGCATCAACTTCACCGATCTGGCCGGCACCGAGGGCGCGCCCATCGTGCTGCGCGCGGCCGAGGGAGCCACGCCGGTCATCGTGATGAACGCGGGCGGCGCGACCATCCAGGTCACCCGCAGCTCCTGGGTGCGCATCATCGGGGTGCAGATCCGCGGCGGCGACTCGGGAGACCCAGACAACGCCTTCAATCACGCGGGCATCGGCATCAGCGAGGGGTCGAGCAACATCCTCATCGACGGTGCACGCATCGGGCAGCTGCGCGGCAACGCCATCGGCATCGGCGACGCGAGCCAGGTCACGATTCGGAACAGCGAGCTGCACACGCTCGAGGTCGGCAACGGCATCGTGGCGGGCTGCTCGGACGGCAACTGCTGGCTGGCTGGCAGTACGATCTCTGGCAACTGGGTCCACGGACTGCTCGACGCCAACGGCATCTACCTGCACAACGCCGGGCAAGGCAACACGGTCCGGGACAACGTGGTCCACGGCGTCGGCAGCCGGGGAATCCGGGTGGGCGGCACGGCCGGCGGCCCCGAGAACATCGTCGAGGGCAACGCGATCTGGAGCACCGGCGGCAATGGCATCGGCGTGGGCGGCCCCAGCACCGTGCGCAACAACATCGTGTTCGACACCGTCGGCAACGGGATCCGCAGCGACGGCGACAGCAGCGACCTGTTCGGCGACGTGCACATCACCCACAACACGGTGTTCGACACGGACGACGACGGCATCGAGCTGCGCAACTGGGCGGAGAAGACCGGCTGCGTGCTCGCGAACAACGCGGTGAGCAACGCCAATGGGTACTCCATGGAGGCGCCAGACGGCCACATCGACGACGGCAACGTCATCGTCGGCAATGTCGCCACCGGCCTCGTGCGCGGGTTCGACGAGCTCCTGGGGCACTTCACCGCGGGCTTTGGCGCCGGAGACTTCGCCGACGCCGTCAACTGGAACTACTACCCCGTGGAAGGCTCAGCCCTGGTGGACGTGGGCGACACGGCGGGCACATCGTTTGTGCCGTCGCTGGACTTCAACGGGGCGCCCCGGGACGGCAGCGCGCCCGACGTCGGGGCGTATGAGCGCATCGAGCCGAGCAACCCCGGCTGGCTGGTCCGCGAGGGGTTCAAGGTCAACGGCGTCATCGGCGGCGAAGAGGTCGAGGTGTCGGGCTGCGACTGCGAGGACAGCGACGAAGGCGGCGGAGAGGCCGTAGCGTTCCTACCGTTCTTGCTCCTAGGTTTTTACCGTCGCTTTCGGCACACCGAGGTGAGCCGCTAGCTCGTCCGCGTCCCGCTGCACGTCCGGCAGCAAGGCGCTGCTCCATCCGGTCAGCGGCACAACCTGCACCGTCACCGCACGCTTTCCTGCCTTGTGACTCCAGGTCGCCACGAGCCGCCCGCGATGCACCACCGTGGCGGCCACCTGCGCACCGCGCTTCCAGATCAGCGGCCGGTCGGCCTCGTTGGGCACCGTCCAGCGCTTGTCCTTGTGAGCCATGAGCATGGTGTCGAAGGTCGGCAGCAAGCGGGTCGGCCACGGACCGATGGGCTCGCGCAGAGCAGAAAGGTCAGCCGTCAACAGGCGCAGGAGCACGTCCTCGCACTGCACCGTGGTGAGCTCGGGCTCCAGCGCTGCCATCCACTTGCGCGCCGTGGTGATCTTCGCCCCGAAGTAGTGCGCGACGTCGTGCTCGGTCGCCGGCCCGAACACCGACAAGTAGCGGCGCAGCAAGGCGACGTTGGCCGCCTGCGGCTCGGTGGATGGCCACCGCAGTCCCGGGAACCAGCGCTCGCGCAGCGGGTAGGTCTGGGTGGAGCCTTGCAGCTCACCGCACAGCAGGTCGCCGCGCAGGGCGAGACACCACAGCAGGCGTCCCGCGGCGAAGGTCTGCGGGTCCTGGCGGGCGGACTCGGCGATGGGGGTGATGGCGTGCACGTAGGCAGACGGCGCCAGCGCGCTCAAGGTGGCCCGGGTCGGCGGCTCGGGCAGATCGCGCACCGCGGCGAGGGCCTGCTCCAGCAGCCGCTCATCGGGCAGCGGGCCCTTTCGGCCCATGCGGCTCCAGTGGGGACGGGCCGACACGACCGCGCTCCAGTCCGCGGGGTCGTACAGGTAGACGGTCTCCCGAGGCCCCCAGGTGCGCACGAGGGACCGCGGCGCATCGAACATGCGGGACTTGATCGCATCGGCGGTGGGCCGACCGGCAGTGCGCAGCGAGAGAGCGTGCAGCGATGGCGCGATCTGCTGAGACTGGGCACCCAGCAGATCCCGTGCCGCCGCGGCGACATCCGCTGCGCCTGGACCGAGCAAGTGACTGCGGCGCGCCCGGAAGTACAGGACTTGCTCTGAGGTGACGGCGGAGTGGGACATCACGGAACCCTACCCGGCGCGCTGGCACGGCCTGTGCCTCCATGCGAGGTTACCCATCTGTATGCGCACCTTGCCTGCCATCGGCGCCGTGACCGCCCTCGTCCTCCTCGCTGGTTGTCCCGAGCCTGCGGTGCCCGTCGACCTGACCGACGACCCCGCGGCGTATGTGGGCAGCGCGGCCTACCGGCGCGGCGTGCTCGAGCGGGACTTGACCGAGTGGGGCAACAGCTACGCCGGGGAGCGTCTCGCGCTCTACGGATTGGGGGACGAGGGTTGGGATCTGCTGCCCGCAGTGGACCTTGCCTCCCGCCCGCTCAACGACGCCGATCGCGATGCCCTGGCTGACGATGCCCCACTGCTGGCGGGGGAGCTGACCACCCTGACCCCGGACGCGATGCCCTCGAGTGACGCGGAGTGGATCGCGCTGGGCCGCCGGGTGTTCTTCGAGTATCCGCTGCGCCCCGATCCCACCTACCAGGCCCTCGTGGGGCTGCAGAGCGGACTGGAGGACGCGGGATTCCTGCGCGATGGCGACGGGAGCTGGGTAGGGCTGCGGGTGTTTGAGACCGCCGCCGGAGAGCTACGGGTGGGCAACACCTGCGCCCAGTGCCACGCCTCGTACGACGGCCGAGCAGAGCCCGCCCTCGACGGGGTCTTGTCGAATCGTGCGATGGACGTAGGCGCGGCGCGGCTGCTGGTCATGGGGCTGGTTCCCGGAGACCTGCCGCCCGAGCAGGAGTCCACCTCCATCGGCGATCTCGACCGCCTGGGGCCGGGCCGCGGAGACGTGCTGCCCGACGGGGAGTTCAACCCCTTCTCGTTCCCCGACTTCGGCGGCCTGGGCGACATGCCGCTGCTGCACCACAACGCCAACTGGACCCACACCGGAGTCGCCACCCTGGCGGTGCGCTGCGAGACGCTGTTCATCACGTCGTCGATGCAGCGCACCCGGATCCCGCGCGTTCTGGCGTGGGCCCTGGCGATGTGGCAGCGCTCTCTGCCCCCGCCGGATCCGTTGAGCGAGCCATCGATGGACCCGCGAGGCGAGCAGGTCTTCACGGAGGCGGGCTGCGCGGGGTGCCATGTGCCGCCGCTCTTTACCTCCGATGGGCCCGTGCGAGTGGAGTCCATCGGCACCGACCCGTCGGCCGGGCTCTCGTCGGTCCGGTTCACGGGCAACTACCGCGTGCCGAGCCTGCGGGGAGTGGGACGCACCGCGCCGTATCTGCACGACGGCTCGGTCCCGGATCTCGAGACCTTCCTCGATCCCGAACGCGAAGCGGAGGGCCACGAGTACGGCCTGGATCTGAGCGCCGCGGACCGCGATGCGCTGCTGGAGTTTCTCTCCGGGATCTAGCGCCTAGCAGGGGTGGGCCGAGGGAGCTGGACCCAGTCCTCAGCCGGCGGCACCCACGCGCAGGATGAGCCGTACGTAGTCGGCCTCGGTGAGGATGCCGATGAGCATTCCGTCGGCGTCCACCACCGGCAGGCAGGAGCGCCGACTCGACAGGATGGTGCGGGCCGCCTCCTTGGCGGTCTCGTGTGCCTGCACCGTCGAGACGTCCGTGCGCATCACCTCGGAGATCGACTCGTTGCGCCAGCTCTCAGGGTCGCCATCGGTGCTCAGCTGCCACGCCGTGCGGAGCAGATCCCGCTGAGAGACCAGACCCACGAGCCTCCCGTCGTGGTCTTTGACCGGCACATGCCGCACGCGGCGGGTCTCCATGAGCCGAGCGGCGTCGCCGACAGTGGCGTCTGGAAGCACCGTAAACGGGCTTGGTGTCATCAGGTCCTTCACCAGATCCATGGTCCCTCCTCAGGCGTCATGCGCGCCACCCTACCAATCGAGCGCGTGCCCCGACGCCACAACGCCAAGGATCGCCGCCGTGGTAGATCTTGTCGCGCGCGCGGCCCCACCACCGCCGCACGGAGGCCAGCTCGTGTACGGACCGCTCGCCCCCGTCGAGGCCTGGGTTCACGACGCGTTTCACGCCCCAAAGACCCGTGTCTACCGCGTCGTGCAGGGGATCGTGTGGACCCTCATCGGGATCTCGATCCTGCTGTTCGTCGTGGATGCGTTCCTGGCCGTCGACCACCCGCTCCGACCCACGCTTGTCAGCATCGACAAGGTGATCCTGGTGTTCTTCGGCACCGAATGGGTGCTGCGCGTCGCGAGCCTGCGCCCGCCCGCGATGGCGGTGTTTCGACGGCCGCCGCTGGGCCAGCTGCGCATGCATCTGTTCTCGCGGGTTCGCTTCGCGCTCTCTCCGATGCAGCTCATCGACCTCGCCGCGGTGTTGGCGGTGTTCCCCGGGCTCCGTGGTCTGCGCGCCCTTCGGCTCCTCCGCCTGCTTCGCACCGCCTCGGCGTTTCGCTACGCCAACCCGTTCACCTCGCTCATCCAGGCCGTTGAGAGCAACGGGCTGCTCTTCACCTTCGCGTTCTCGGTGCTCGGCGTCGAGACTCTGGTGGGTGGGCTCACGTTTTGGCTGGTGGAGCGCCCGGCCAGGCCCGAGCTCGACATCGCCGACGGCCTCTGGTGGGCGCTCGTCACGATCACGACCGTCGGCTTCGGCGACATCGCTCCCATCACTGGGCTCGGCCGCATCGTGGGCGGGTTCGTCATGGTGGGCGGCATGGTCACCCTCGCCCTCTTCGCCGGGATCATCGGCCACAGCCTCGTCCACGCCCTGCTCACCATTCGCGAGGAACAGTTCCGCATGAGCGACTACTCCAATCACATCGTGGTGTGCGGCTGGGACGCCACCACCCACCTGCTCCTGGGAGCCCTGCGCACCGAGCTCGATCTCGACGAGGTCCGCGTCGTCTTGTTCGACAAGCACGAGCGGCCTCGCGACCTGCCTCCCGAGTTCTTGTGGGTGCAGGGCGACCCCACAAAGCAGTCCGAGCTCGACAAGGTGCGGCTGACCCACGCCTCGGCGGTCATCGTCACCGGGGAGCGCACCGCGCGGCCCCAGGAGGCCGACGCGACGACCATCCTCACCGTGTTCACCATCCGCGCGTTCCTGCGCGCGCACGAGGCGCAGATCAAGCACCGGCGTTCACCTCTGTACGTCGTGTGCGAGATCCTCGACAGCGAGAATGTGGACCACGCGCGCACGGCCGGCGCCGACGAGGTGGTGGAGACTCGCCGTCTCGGCAGCTCCCTGCTCGCCCACGCCACGCGCTACCACGGCTCCGCTGACGTAATGAGCGGCGTGCTGCTCGCCGGCAAGCACAACATCTACGTCGGGCGTATCCCCGAGGACGACATCGAGATCACGACCTATGGGGAGCTGCTGTTCTCGGTCGGGCCCAAGAACCCCACCCTGCTCGGTATGGGGCTGCGCCTGCGTGACGGGCGAGACATGATCAACCCGCCAAAGACCACTCCGCTGCCTCCCGGTGCGGCGCTCATCTACCTCGCAGAAGGGCCCATCCTGCCCGCCCCTCACGAGGCCACTGAGGTCTAGAGCACCGAACGACTTACTCCCGACGCGTTCCATGGACCCAGCGCCGCAGCGGCTGCGTTGCTCGTCGGTCACGCTAGGGCGTAGCGGCCTTGGCGATGAGCTGAGCCAGCTCGTCGAGGTGCGCTTGCACATCCTCCGGGATCTGCTCACCGCCTGAGCCGGTGTACTGCACGGCCACGTGCCACTCGAGGTGGGCCAGCGCGTCCTTGGCGATGCGGCTCGCCGGCGCCGTGCGCACCGCGGTCTCGAGGTAGTACTCAGGCTGGGAGAGCCACGAGCTGTGTCCAATGCGCGCCTCTGCCAGCCCCAGCAGGTACCAGGCCTCAGCCAGCGCAGGCCCGGCCTCGTGCTGCAGGTTCACGTAGCGGTGCAGCAACGAGCTCGCGACGATCCACCGCACCAGCCCCTGCTGGCCCGATGGAGCCTCATCGAGGGCGCGGCTCTCCGACACCAGGGAGCGGGCCTTGTCGAGCAGCGCCGCCGGAGCAGCGTCGGGCGGGACGAGCGGCCCCTGCAGCGCCTCGAGCGAGACCAGCCAGCCCTCCAGATCGCGCTGCATGAACGTGGGCAGCCCCTTCGCCGCGACCTGCTTCTTCAGCAGGGGCAGCGGGCGCGCCCGGTCGTCCAGCACGCGAATGCTCAGCACGAGGTAGTCCACGAAGTACCAGAGCCGGCCCACGTCCCCGCCGCGGGGAGGCGCCGACAGGAGCTTCTCGTAGGTCGCCGCGGCGGCCTTGAACTGTCGGGTCGCCAGCTGCAGCTGCGCGAGCTCATCGGGATGCAGCGTCGAGGTGTCCACCGAGGCGAACAGTGCAGTGCCCAGGTCGCTGTCATCCGCGGACGGCAGACGGCTATGGCAGGCCACGCAGTTGGCGGTCAGCTTCTGCACCCGAAAGCGAGCTTCCTCGAACTGACGGGCGGCGTAGGCGTCCTGGGCCGCAGCCACGTCCTGCCCGAGCGAGCGGGCGAGCCAACGCGCGCCTTCGTCTTCGCCCCAGGCGTACCTCTGCAGGAGCTCCACGTGCGAGCTCATGCCAGCCAGCGCTCCGTCGATGCGGGTCTTGTTTGTGGGATCCGCGAACGCGCCGTCCTCCAGCGAGAGCGGGATGAGCGTCGTCGCTGCCGCCACGAGACCCGTCATCGCAGGCTTCGCCGAAGCGGGCACCGGCTCCAGCGGCTCGTCGCTGAACTCTTCTGAGCACGCGAGCGGCGTGAGCCCGAGGCTGATTGCAGCGACCAAGAACAGAGGCATTGACACTCGCATCGGCGGATCTCCAGCGGGGGTGGTTGCCAAACTACCGGGCCGGACGAGCCAAGCAATGGGCAAGTCCCGGTGCCGAGCGACGGTCCTGGACCGCCTGATCGTCCCCCAATGCTTGCGCCCACATAAAATGCACATAGAATCGGGCCATGTGGCGAGAGACCCTACGCAGCCTGCTCCAGTCCCGCGCGTTCTCGACCCAGCGAGGGCTGGTCGACGCGCTGCGTGCCGCAGGCCACGACATCACCCAGGGCACCGTGTCCCGGGAGCTGAGGGCCCGTGGCGCGCACAAGGTGGACGGCCGCTATGTGCTCCCATCCGCGAGCCTGCCCGACGGGGTCGAGGTCCTCTCCGCCGGCGTGGCTCACGGTCCCCTCGTCGTGCTGCGCACCGGCGCGGCCATGGCGCCGCTGCTCGGGCAAGCCGTAGACGACGCGGAGCTTCACGGCGTCGTCGGCACCGTCTCCGGCGACGACACCGTCTTTGTCGCCTGCACCCCCGACGTCGATCTGCCCGCTCTCGCGGCGTTCGTCGCCCATCCCCTGGACTGACATGCGCGTCCGCCTCGACAAGATCGCGTCCTGCACCCGCAACGCCAAACTGCACCGAGACGTGGTGGTGGGCGGCCCCATTCCCGCGCGCGCCGGAACCGTCGTGGCGGTGCGCGTGCTGGACAACAAGGCCATCTACAACCAGATCGAGGACCCCCACGGGCGCCTGGTCAAAGTGCAGAGAGGCGACGTCCTCGCGGGAGTGCTGGGCGCCCGGGACGCGCTGCGCGGGTACGCCGGTGAAGTGCCGGCCTCGGTCACCGCCGGCGACGTCCTGCATCTCCTCAACCTCGGCGGCGTCATCGGGCTGTGCACGTCGGTGAACCCCGACGTCGGGCCGCCCTGTCGCGTCGAGGTGCTCGGCGCGGTGATGCGCTTCCCCGAGCTCGGTCGCCGGGTGGGCGTGCCTGCGTCCATCGCGCCCGGTCCCGTCGCGCCTCGGGACGACCTGCCGCCAGATCTGCCGCCGCTCATCCTGGTGGCCGGCTCGTGCATGCACGCGGGGAAGACCGCTGCCGCCTGCGCGCTCGTGCGGGCGGCGACCCAGCGAGGACTGCGGGTCACCGCCACGAAGGTCACCGGCGTCGCGCTGCGGCGGGACTCGCTGGAGATGATGGACCACGGGGCCACCGAAGCGGTCACGTTCGTGGACACCGGGATCCCGTCCACGGCCTCGACGTCGGGCGTGGACGTGGCGGCGATCGCCAAGGGCTGCATCGCCGCAGTCGCGGGGCCAGGCGTGGACCTCGTCGTGGTGGAGCTCGGCGACGGACTGCTCGGCCGCTACGGCGTGGACGTCATCCTCGACGACCCGGTCCTCAAGCGGCAGCGCGGCACGCTCGTCTTCGCAGCCAACGACCCCGTGGCGGCCTGGGGCGGCGTCAACTGGCTCGCCGAGCACGGCTGGCGGCCGTCCGTGGTCACCGGCCCGGCGACGGACAACGAGGCGGGCAGCAGCCGCATCGAGGAGCTGTGCGGGCTCCCCGCGCTCAACGCCAGGACCCGCGGCGACGCGCTCGCGGACTGCGTGTTCGCGGCGATGAACTCGGAGGCGACGGGTCTGGACGATGCGACGAGCGGCGCCGCGACGAGCGGCACTGAGGCCGCGTCGTGACCCGGGTCGCGGTGGTGGGCGCGGCGGGGTACGCGGGCGCCGAGTTGGTGCGTTTGCTGTTGGCTCACCCCCACGCAGAGCTCGCGATGGTCGGCTCGCGCACCCGCGCCGGTCAGCGCCTCAGCGCGGTGCACCCGGCGCTCCTTGGCTGCACCGATCTCGTGTTCTCGCCCCTGGACGTCTCGCGACTGGCCAGCCACGACGTCGTGTTCCTCGCCGTGCCCCACGGCACCGCCTCCGAGCTCGCGGACTTGCTCGACGAGGCCGGCGCGCCTTGCGTGATCGACCTCTCCCGGGACCACCGCCACTCGGACGGCTGGGTGTACGGACAGGCGGAGTGGAGTCAGGACGCGCTGCGAGGGGCCACCCGGATCGCAGTGCCGGGCTGCTTCGCCACCGCGATCTCGTTGGCCCTGGCGCCGTTCGTGGCCGCTGGCGTGACCCGAGGCCCCGCGCGGGTCGTGGCGGCCACCGGCAGCACCGGCTCCGGGGCGACGCCATCGGGCACCACCCATCACCCGGAGCGCTTCACGAACCTCTTGGCCTACAAGGTGCTGACCCATCAGCACACGCCGGAGATCGAGGGGTTCCTCGCGGGACTCGGCTCACTCGAGGCAGTGCACTTCGTGCCGCTGTCAGCCCCCATCGACCGCGGGATCCTCGCGACCTGCTTTGTCACCGTTCCACCAGGCACCGACGCGGCCGCGCTCGTGCACCGCGCCTACGCTGGGCACCCCGCGGTGCGGGTGCGCACCGAGTCGCCGCAGCTGCGCTGGGTCCGCGGCACCGGGCTGTGCGATCTCTCCGTCACCCAATCCGGCGACGAGGTCGTCGTGCTCTCCGCCATCGACAACCTCGGCAAGGGGGCCGCCGGCCAGGCCATCCAGTGCCTCGAGCTCGCCCGCAACCTGCCCTCCTCCCCCCTGTCCCCGGCGCTCCTCCCATGAGCCTGCTTCCTACGCTGTACCCGACCTCTCTGTTGCCCATGGAGCTGACCCGCGGCCTGGGCGCCCGCCTGTGGGACTCACGGGGGAAGCCCTACTGGGACTTCTACGGGGGCCACGCGGTCGCGCTGCTTGGACAGGCCCACCCCGCCTGGGTGCAGGCCCTGGCCACCCAGGCCGCCACGCTCTCGTTTGTCACCACCGTCGCGCCGCTGACTGTGCGGTCCGAGGCCGCACAGCGACTCGCCGCCTTCGCACAGATGGACCGGGTGTTCTTCGTGAACTCCGGCGCGGAGGCCAACGAGGCGGCGCTCAAGGTCGCGCGCAAGGCCTCGGGACGACCGGTGATCGTGGCGATGGAGAGCGGCTTTCACGGCCGCACGATGGCGTGTCTGGGCGTGACCCACTCGGGGCACTACCGCACCGACCATCACCCCGTGCACGGCGAGACGCGCTTTGTGCCGTTCGGGGACCTCGCTGCTCTCGAGGCAGCGCTGGACAGGCGGGTCGCCGCGGTCATCATCGAGCCAATCCAGGGAGTCGCCGGGGTCTTTGAGCCGCCGCCCGGGTTCCTCACCGGAGCGAGAGAGCTCTGTGACGAGGTCGACGCCTTGCTCATCCTCGACGAGGTGCAGACCGGGGTTGGGCGCACGGGCGCCCCGTTCGCCTGGCACGGCGAACCCGACTGTCGGCCGGACCTCGTGACCTGCGGCAAGTCACTGGGCTCGGGCTTCCCGGTGGCGGCCCTGCTTCTCACCCAGGAGATGGCGGACGCGACGGCCCCTGGAGAACACGGCACGACGTTCGGCGGTGGACCGCTGGCGTGCGCGGCGGTGCTCGCGGTGCTGCAAGCCATCGAGGATGAGCACCTGCTGAGCGCGGCCACCGCGATCGGCGAGGCCATCGCGTGCTGGAGCCCCCAGGGCGCTGCGCCGATCAAGGGAGTGCGCGCGGTGCGAGGGCGAGGCTGCCTGCTCGGCCTGGTGCTCGACCGACCCGCGAGCGCGGTGGTCGCCGCCTTGCGTGACCGCGGCGTGCTCGTCGGCACCGCCAACGACCCGCACTGCCTGCGCCTGTGCCCTCCCGCCGTGCTCCCCCCCGACGCGCTGACCGATCTCGAGGGTGCCTTGCGCGCCTGCCTGGAGTCCTGATGGAACGTCCCCTGCTGCTGCTCGACGCCGTCCCCTACCTGCGCGCCTACGCCGACCAGACCTTTGTCATCAAGCTGGGCGGCGAGCTCGTGGGCGATCCCGCGCGCCTCGCCACGGTCTCCCGCGACATCGCCGTCCTGCACCGCCTCGCCGTGCGGGTGGTGGTCGTGCACGGAGGCGGGCCCCAGCTCGACGCCATGACCCAGCGCATGGGCCTGCCCATCGAGCGCATCGCCGGGCGCCGGATCACCAGCCCCGAGGTGCTCGAGGCCGCCAAGATGGTGTTCCGCGGTCAGCTCTCCCTCGATCTGGTCACCGCGGTGATGAAGCAGGGCGAGCGCGCCGTGGGGCTCAGCGGCGTGGACGGCAGCACGGTGCAGGCCGCGCGGCGTCCCGAAGCGCTGGTCACCGACGACCAGGGCGTGCGCCGCAGCGTGGACTTCGGCGAGGTCGGCGACGTGGTCGGGGTGGACTGCCAGGTGCTCGACTCGGTGCTCGATGGCGGAGCCATCCCGGTGGTCAGCCCGCTGGGCGTGTGCGAGGACGGCGCCATCGTCAACGTCAACGCAGACACCATGGCCGCTGAGATCGCCATCGGCCTCGGCGCAGCGAAGCTGCTGCTCCTCACCCGGGCACCCGGCATCCTCACCGACGTCGAGCAGCCCGACTCGCTGCTGCACTGGGCGGATCTGGCGCAGCTGGCCGCGCTCGAGTCCCAGGGCTCCTTCAAGGCGGGGATGCGCCCCAAGATCGCTGCGGTGCGCCGAGCCCTCCTCGGGGGCGTGGCGCGGGTGCACGTCATCGACGGGCGCCGTGACGGCGCGCTGTTGGAGGAGGTGTTCACCACCGACGGCTGCGGGACTCTGGTGGTGGCCGCCGCGGACGAGGTCCCCGCCGAGCCCCTCGTCTGACTATCCTGCGCGCCGATGAGCCAAACCGCCCGCGACGCGCGTGTCCGCCGCGTCTTGCTCGCCATCCTCGCGCTCAACCTGGGCGTGGCTGCGGTGAAGTTCGCCTTCGGGCTGTACAGCCACTCGGTCGCGGTGCAGGCGGACGCGCTGCACAGCACCTTCGACGGGCTCGCCAACCTCGTGGGGCTGGCCTCGATGGCCCTAGCCTCTGCCCCGCCCGACGAGGAGCACCCCTACGGGCACCATCGCTTCGAGCTGCTGGGCGCGCTCGGCATCGCGGCGCTCATCGCGGCGACGGCGGCCGGCATCGCGTGGGAGGCCCTGTCCCGGGTGGGCGAGCCGAGCCAGGCTCACATGGAGCCAGCAGGGCTGGTGCTGCTCGCGTTGATGGCGATGATCTCGCTCGGCGTGTCTCGCTACGAGAACCGGGTCGCGAGGGAGACCGAGAGCCCCATCTTGCAGGCCGACTCCCTGCACACCCTGACCGACTTCTTCGGCACGCTGATCGTGCTCGCGGCGGGCATCGGCATCTGGCTCGACATCACCTGGCTCGATGGCATCGCAGCCCTGCTCATCGCGGCGCTGATCGCGTACGCCGCCTGGACGATCGCCAAGGACGGAATCGCGGCCCTGCTGGAGACCGCTGCGGTGCCGCGAGACGCGGTGGAGAAGGCGGTGTTGACGGTCCCCGGCGTGTACTCGTGCCACAAGATCCGCAGCCGCGGCACCCATGGCAACGTGTTCGTGGACCTGCACATCCAGGTCGATCCCGAGGAGTCGGTCCGGGTCGCCCACGATCGATCCGGGGCCGTGAAGAGCGCGATCAAGGAGGCCCTGCCCGAAGTCGCCGACGTGCTCGTACACATCGAGCCCGACGAGCCCCACGACCACGCCCCACCCGATCCGGACGCGCCGTGACCCCGTGGGCGCGCCGCGGGTTGTGGGGCGCGCTGCTGTTCGCCGCGGGTGCCGTGCGAGTCCACCGCTCCACCGTGCTGCGCCCAAACCCGGCGCTCGAGCGCGAACTGCTGCGCACCCCACTCGACCACCCTCCCCTGCTCGATGTGGTGACCCTGCTCGTCGGCTCGGACCGCCGGGTCGGAGTCGCGGTGCTCGCTGGCGTGCTCGCGGTGTGGGTGGTGGGCCTGCTGAGCAAGCGAGCCCTGGGCGACGGCGCGGCGCTCCTGGCGATGTCCGCCGCCGTGGTCACCCCGCCGATGGTGTTCCTGGGCTCTTGGTGGTCCCATGAGAGCCTCGCGGTGGTCATCGCGGCGGGCACCGCGCTCCTGCTCATCCGCGTCCTCGACGACGGCCCCACCCCGCCGCGCCTCGCCGGCCTCGCGCTCAGCGGCCTGCTGCTGACGAGCTCATCGTGGGTGGGGATCGCCCCGCTCCTGGCGTGGACTGCGTGGCTGGGCGTGTTCGCGCCGTGGTGGCTGGAGCCAGGGCGGGCCCGGGCCGCGGCGGGGGCCCTCGGTCTCGCAGCCGTCGTGAGCATGGTCGGCCTCGTGGCGATGATGATGACGGGCTCCGATCCCCAGGGCGCGCTCGGCTTCGCCCGCCTGCCCACCGGGCTCGCCGCGCTCACCATGCACGTGGACTCCGTCGCCACCTTGCTGCTCGGCCGGGTGGGCCGGTACCCCGTGACCGTGCGCGTGGCGCTGGCGGCGATCACCACCGCCCTGGTGGTGCTGGGATGGAAGCGCACCGCACCGCAGACCGAGGGCCAGTCGTCCTGGGCCAGCGTGCTGCTGGTGGGCACCGCGGGCGGCTTCGCGGTCGCGCTGTTTGTGCATCCCTGGATCCCCATCGCGGTGGAGAAGGCGCTCTGGTATGCCGCTCCCATGCTGCTCTGCCTCGCGGTGGCGGCCCTGTGGCCCCGCAGCGCCCCCCTGCGGCGCCTCGCCCCACTGCTCGTGCTCGGCGTCTTGGTCGGCTGCACCGACGCCGACGACGACGGCCACTCCGTGCAAGCCGGGGACTGCAACGACGAGGCTGCCTCGGTCTACCCGGGCGCGCCCGAGGTCTGGGGCGACGGCGTGGACAACGACTGCGACTCGGTCATCGACGACTCGGACGCGTATCGCTTCTTCGCAGAGGAGGAGCCAAACGACACGCTGCTCGGCGGGTGCTTCGCGCCGGACGGGCAAGCGCTGGGCGCGATCGCGGGGTTCGGCCTGCTCAACCAGGTCGCGGGAAGGGTCTCGAGCGTGGTAGACGACTCGTACGACGAGGGCGACCGGGACTGCTTCCAGCTTCGCCTGCCCGCCGACGCCGGGCACCCACGCCTCGAGGTGCGCCTGGCGTGGGAGAATCCCGAGTCGGACCTCGACTTTGCGGTCCAGGGCCTGTGGGAGGGCGAGCAGAGCGGCTTTGCGCTGGCCGACCAGCCCGGCGCGGGGCCCGAGTTCGCGGTGACGAGCTCGGGCTTTGACGGCGGCGAGGCCCTTTGGGTGTGGGTGATCGGGTACTCCGGTCCCCCCACGGACTACACATTGGATCTGGTGCTGCGGTGAGCGGCGCGGGGCCCCCGCAGGGCCGAGGAGTCGAGCGATGAGTGGACACGTGGTGAGCAAGCTGGTGGCGGAGGGGTTTGTGCCCTTCGCGTTTGGGAACCGCCGCAACCTCGAGCTGCTGCATCCGGAGCCCTTCGGCGTTCCGCTGACGATGATCGCGGCGGACGACCCGGCGAACCTGACCTACCACACGGCCATCAACCGCCTGAACGGTCTCGCCTACGGCGGCAAGGACATGGGCATGCCCGCGTGGGTGCAGATCGACTGCGGGATCCTGCCCTCTGCGTTCGTGGGCTTCGCCCTGCCCGCCGAACAGCTGCCCGAGAAGCTCAAGTGGCAGATGGAGATCAACGACGAGAGCGGGCTCGTGCCCGTCGCCGAGGCCATCTCGATCCCGACCATCCAGCCAGGCAAGTACACCAGCTTCTCGATGTGCTCGGTGATCCCCGGCCGGCAGCTCGGCTATGCCGCGAAGCTGCTGTCACTCAAGGCGTATGGCTGCCGCGAGACGCTCGGCGTCGCCCAGTTCGACAACTTCGCCCTGCGCATCCACACCCGGTTTGGCGCGCTGCGCATCGAAGAGCCCCATGTGCCGTACCACACGTGCCCCGAGAACACGTTTGTCTACGCGTGCGACCTGCGCGGCGGCGCGGTGCTCGACACCCTGGAGCGCGGCGGGCGGGTGGACGACGACCGCGAGCCCAGCTTCATGCTGGAGAGCAAGGACACCGAGCGCATGATCGCCATGGCGGAGAACGTGCGGGCCGGCACCCACCGGTACTATCTGCTGCCGCCCGGCGCGGTGCGCCGTGATGACGGCGTGTTCAGCCCCATCCTCGAGGTCGTGGTCTGAGAGATCGGGTCGCAGTCAGGTGAAGCCCAGGGCCAGGCCGCCCTGGTAGACGATGAGCGAGGCGATGTAGGCCAGCGCGGTCATGTACACGGTCAAGAAGATGGGCCACCGCCAGCTCTTGGTCTCCCGCTTCACCGCAGCGAGCGTGCTCATGCACTGGGCCGCGAACGCGAAGAACATCATCAGCGAGAGGCCCACCAGGGGCGTGTAGACGGGCGTGCCGTCGGCGCGGCGGGTGTTGCGGATCCGCTCGCGCAGGGTGTCGGACTCCTCGTCCACATCGGCGCCTACGCCGTACACCACCCCCATCGTGGCGACAAAGACCTCCCGCGCCGCGAACGAGCCGATGAGCCCGATGCCGATGGTCCAGTCGAAGCCCAGGGGCGCGATGGCCGGCTCGAGCCCGCGCCCCAGAGACGCCGCGTAGCTGCCCTCGATCTGCGCGGTCTCCGGCGCGACGTCGGCGTCCAGACTCGCGAGATCCACCCGGGGAAAGGCGAGCAGCCCCCAAAGCACGATGGTGCACACCAGAATGACCGTGCCCGCCTCGGTGAGGAACACGCGGCTGCGGTCCCACATCATGCGCAGCACCGTCGCCGCGCGAGGCAAGCGATAGGGCGGAAGCTCCAACAGCAGCGGCTCGCGGCCCCCCTTGAGCACGGTGCGGCCGAGGATGGCGGCGGCGGCCAGCGCGGCGAACACCGAGAGGAAGTACATGCCCGAGAGCACCAGCCCCTGCGCCGGGACCCCACCGATGGCCGCCGGGAACAGCGCGCCGATGAGCAAGGTGTAGACGGGCAGCCGCGCGGAGCAGGTCGTCAACGGCACCACCATCATGGTCAGCAGCCGATCCCGGCGCTTCTCCATGGTCCGGGTGGCGAGGATGGCCGGCACGGCGCACGCGAAGCCGGAGAGCATCGGGACGAACGCGCGCCCATGCAGACCCACGCTGCGCATCACCCGGTCCATCAGGTACGCGACCCGCGACATGTACCCCGAGTCCTCCATCAGCCCGATGAGCAGGAAGAGCAGCAGGATCTGCGGCAGGAACACCATCACGCCGCCCACGCCAGCCAGCAGGCCGTCGATGACGAAGTCCGCGAACAAGCCCGGCGGCAGCACGGCCTGCGCCCCGTCGGTGAGCACCCCAAAGAACGCCTCCACGAGGCTGATGGCGGGGTCGCTCCAGCTGAACAGCCCCTGGAACAGAAGCGTCATCAGCAAGATGAACACCGCGAAGCCGTAGACGGGGTGGATGAGCACCCGGTCCACCCGGTCGGAGAAGCGGCGACCATTGCCCGGCGCCACCTTGAGAAGCAGCGAGAGCCGGTCATCGATCCACCCGTACCGGGCGGCGGCGACCTCGTTGTCCACGTCCAGGCCCGCAGCGTCGAGCTCCGCGCGCAACGCCTGGATGGTCTGCACGACCGCCGGCGGCGTGGGGTCCTCCTCGCCTCCCTCGACCGACATCAGCGCCCAGATCCCGTGAGCTCGCCCCACCGAAGCACCGAGCCAGCCACGGGTGGCTTCGGTGGCCGCGTCCACGGCGTGCGAGAAGTCGTCTCGCAGCGGGGTCACAAACGTGGAGCGCGCGCGATCGGGGTGGTTCGCCGCGGACACGAGGCGCGCTCCCAGATCGTCCAGGCCCGCACCGGTGCGGGCGCTGACCGCCACGACGGGGATCCCGAGAGCATCCGAGAGCCCCGCGACGTCGATGTCGATCCCGAGAGTCTCCGCCTCGTCCGCCATGTTCAAGGCGAGCAGCATGGGCACGCCGAGCTCGGCGGCTTGCACCGCCAGATACAGGCTTCGCTGGAGCTGGGTGACGTCGCCGACCAGCAGCACCAGGTCCGGCGGGACGTGCCCGTGCATGCCGAGCAGGGCGTCCACCGCGATGCGCTCCTCAGCGCTGCGACCGCACAAGCTGTAGGTGCCGGGCAAGTCCACGAGCTGCAGCCGCTGGCCCGCGATGGTGACCTGCGCCTCCGAGGACTCGACCGTCACGCCGGGGTAGTTGCCCACGCGCAGGTTCGTGCCTGCGAGCCGGTTGAACAGCGTGGTCTTGCCCGCGTTTGGGTTGCCGAGCACCACCACCCGGGGCACGCGGTCGGTCGTGGCAGGCGCGCCGCGCCGCGGGAGCCTGACGAGGGAGGCCACTCAGCCCGTCACTTCGATGCGGGCGGCGTCCACGGCCCGCAGCGACAGGCGCCCTCCGCGCAGATCAAGCTCCAGGGGATCGCCCAGCGGAGCCACGCCGACGACCCGCACCGCGGTGCCGGTCACAAAGCCCATCTCGAGCAGCCGACGCCGAAAGCCGCGCTCTCCGCGCACCGCGGACACGGTCACCCAGTCGTTCTTTTTTGCGTCGGCGAGGGTCATGCCCTGCTTTGATAACGATTCTCAATTTCGCCCGCAAGGGCATGCATCAGGAACGGCGAGAAAGATCGGCGAGAGCCCGAGGGACTGCCCGTCTCCTACTCGATCACGAAGCGCAGCTCCCCGCCATCGGCGAGCTGGTCCCAGGTGACGACCGGTCCGACCACCGCGCCGTTCAGCTCCACTCGGGCCACCGTCACCACGCCATCGTCGGTCGCCGCGAGGGCCTCGGTGAGTCCGGGGGCGGTCACGGTCAGGGTGCTGTCCTGGACGCGCATGCGGGCGTGGGAGAAGCGCGGGGCGGACAGCACGAAGTCCTGGGTCCCGGCGATGGGGTACAGGCCGAGCGCGCTCCACACGTACCAGGCGCCCATGGTGCCGCCGTCGTCGTTGCCCACCAGCCCGTAGGGGCCTACGTCGTACAGGGTGTCCTCGACCCAGCGCGACCACTGCACCGTCAGGTCGGGCCGACCGAGCTGCGCGAACAGGAACGAGGCGTGGATGTCTGGCTCGTTGCCGTGCCAGTAGTACGCGGTGGGGAACGAGGGGCCGTTGTCGAACAGCTCGGCCCGGGCCGCACGGAAGAACGTGGTCAGCTTCTCCACCGCCGCTTCGTCGCTGCCAAACAGCGCCGCGTATCCATCGATGTCGTGGGGCGCCATCCACAGGTACTGCCACGCCGTGCCCTCGGTGTAGGCGGGCAGCTGCACGTCGGGCCACCACGGCTCCACGAACTGCCCGTCTTGGGTC
>Ga0222662_1000283_pt1 | contig 46610 bp, 47 predicted proteins | sample AntAcemetagen600_FD_179821 | JGI IMG/M metagenome (GOLD analysis project Ga0222662, IMG submission 179821) | Saline water microbial communities from Ace Lake, Antarctica - #600 | ecosystem: Environmental > Aquatic > Non-marine Saline and Alkaline > Saline | place: Antarctica: Ace Lake... | reverse complement strand
TGTTTCTGATGATTCGACTTTAGTTCTATTCATTGGTGGTTTCCTTTCGGTTTTATCTCCACGATAGCTTGGTCGCTATCAGGAGGGAAACCACCTTAGACTTTTAACAATTCACGGGACGCTGCCAGCTATCTGCCACACGAGATAGGATCACAATCATCACGCTAATGCCCAGCGTGTATGTTATTCTAATTTAGTTCGACGTTAACCTGAATTTCAACAGTCGCGTTTCTGGGGAGGCCTGTGACGGATACGGCGGCTCGGGCATGTTTGCCGGACTCACCAAACACCGCTTCGAATAAATCGGAGGCACCATTAATGACGGAGGGGCTTTTGCCGTAGGCTGGAATCGCGCTCACGTAACCGCCGACATAGAGAAACTGTTTGACCGAGTTTAGCGAGCCGGTGATCTCACGAATCGTAGCGAGCACATTAAGGGCGCAGACCTTAGCGGCCGCATGGCCATCGTCGAGATCGCGAGTGTCGCCGATCTGACCAGTCCATTCTTCGCCGCTAGAGCTAAAACTGATGACGCCAGAAAGAATCAGTAGATTACCCATACGGCGATGCGTTAAGTAATTTCCACCTGCCTGCGGAGGGGAGGGGAGAGTGATGCCAAGTTCGGCGAGTTTAGCTTCGGGGTTCATTGGGGATAGGTATTCATTCTTGGGAGATCGTGACGGTAATCAACTCAACCGGAGCTGCGGCATAGGCCGCTTGAAAGTTTTCAAGGCTGCTCGTTGCCTGTTTAGATACGCGGCGGAAAGGAACTTTAAATTCAACGCTAGGCTCATCCAGTGGGTACGGGCTGAGCACGTAGTGATTGTTATTTTTTGGGATGAAGGCGATTTCAGTTTCGCTGCCATCACGGCGTGGGTGTGCGTGTTGCAGTTTTCCAGGCTTGGAGTAGGCAACGCCGACGTAGAGTGAAAAGCTGTCGCAAGCCTGTAGGAATTTAAAGCCTTTCAGTAATTGCTCTTCTGTTACCAGCGGAGCCATGTCCGCTCTAAGCCGGAGTTCTGCTTTAAGCTCTTCTTGGCGGGTGATCTGTCCAGCGATGAAGGCTTTGTGAAATGGGCGGTCTTCTTCCTTTAATGTCGAAAGATCAGCCTGCTCAGTTAGTAAATTAACTGTGTGCATTGAGGTCAGGATTGCGGAATAGGGATCGCGAACCGCAGCAGCTTCCGTCGCTTGTCCGCGCACGCTGAGATAGTCATGTAGGTCGATTTCTTCGAACGCATCATAAGTGCCGACTAATTCCTCGGAAAAAGCGCTCGGGTTCATCTCACGAGTGAGCAGCGGCAAGGAGTCTCGATCTTTCCAGCTATCATCATGACGTGAGGTGGCATCAAGCACGTGAGTGAATGGTTCAGGCGGTGCGAAATCTATATTCTTCCAGTGTCGTGCAAATTCCCCCGCGAGAGCGGCGTGATCGGGGTGGCTCAGTAGCAGCCAGTCGTGCTCTTCTTCGATGCGTATCATGGAATGTGTATGTCCGGTTTAGATCTGACCTTTAGAGGCACGTTCGGCGCTTTGCACCCGCTCGAGGAAGTCTTCATACCGAGGGCCGGGTTCGAGTAGCACGACTCGCTGCAGTAATGTCACGGCAGGAGAGTAGTCACGCAAGGAGATCAACATACGGGCGTGCTGAATCAAAGCATCGATGCGAGTCTCATCGATCTTCGCTGCTAGTTCGTAGGAAAAGGCTGCGTCTTCGATCCGCTCAAGTTCACGTTGCAAGTTCCCAAGGGTTAGCAGGGCTTCCCCGTTCATCGGATCTTCGGCGACTAGGGCTTCAAGTATTTCCGAGGCCTTTTCGGTTTGATCTAGTCCGATCGCCGCTTGCGCTTGTAGAGTCAGGAAGGTGGCTTGGTCACTCGGGCTAAGCGTTTCGAGGCGAGCACTGGTCTTGTCTAAATAGGTGGATGCTTCGCTCCAAAGCCGACGATTAACGTATCCTTTTGCAGTTCTAATGAGGCGTGAGGCATTGAGAGACTCCTGCTCGGCGGCTAAGAGGTAGTTCTCCAAAGAGAGTTCAATCATCCCTTCGTTCAGATAGATGTCGCCGAGTAGGCCAAGGGCAGGGGCATCAGCCTTGCCGAGGCGCTTTAAGATTTCTAGGTTGGCGCCAGCCTTTGCCATTTCGTCTTCGCTAAGAAATGCGTTCGCCTGCCACGTCCAGTAATTCTTGTTGTTCGGATCAGTCTGAATCATTTCTTCCAACATGCCGGCCGCTTCTTTATACAGGTCAAGATCCATCAGGCATCTGAGTTTACCTTGCTGCCACTGGACACTTTCCGGAGCAAAGAGGAGCGCGTTATTATAAGCGGTTAAGGCACTCTTCGGCTTTTCTAGATTGAGATAAGCCAGACCGAGTGGACCATAGAGTGCACCATCGGTGCCACCGAGCTCGAGCCCCTTGAGTAAGAATGGGATCGCTTCTTTGTAGCGCCCCTCATTCACCATGACGAGCGCGAGGTTTTTATAAGCCCGAAAAAAGTTTGGAAATTTACGGATCGCGGTTTGGTAGTTTTGGATCGCACTTTGTGTATTGCGAGCCTGCACATACAGATTGGCTAAAGTGTAGTCGAGCGCAGCGCTCGACTCGTTGGTGATAGCAGATCGTAAGCGTTGAGCCGCCCCAGCGGGATTGCTCTGCATCATAGGCACGAGCTGCTTGAAGACTTCTTGCTCTTCTGCTGTGATTTTGGGTGTGACCGCAGTGTCGAAACCATAGCTCCCAAGGAAGCGGTTTTGGAACTCAGGGTTCGCCCATAAGTTTTCACTAAGCGGATAGTTTTGAGCGAATAGGCTGGTCGAAAATAAGCCGACTACGCTGGTGAGGAGAGTGATTAGGCGTGTGTGTTTCATAAGCGCACGTGGTTGGATGAAAGCGACTGGTAGAAGTCTTTAGTTAATAGAAAATTTAATCGGTAATACGAAGACGGTGCGCGCGGGCTCTCCGTTCTTGGTTGGTGGTGTGTAGCGGAAGTCTTCTGCTGCGTTGATCGCAGGTCGCTCGAAGGCGGATGTAGTGGAAGAGATTACAGACTGGACTTGAACCCGGCCATTCTCATCAAGCAGGACTTTCAGGCGGACAGTGCCTTCGACCCGCTCACGCAAAAGATCGGGCGGATGGCGTGGACGTTTGCCCTTCAATAGGCGTGGCATCTCATCGAGATCCGAGATTTGAAAAGTCATGATCTCAGAGGCAGTATCACCTGCGACATCGAAACCAGCTACAGAGAATGCGTTGGAAAAGTCATCACCCATACCTGGATTGAGCGCCATCTCTAGTTGAGCAAGGTCCAAGGGTGGGGGTGGCTCTGAAAGGTCGGGTGGAGGTGGCTCTTCGGCTGGCGGTTCCTCGGGCGGTGGCTCCTCGGGCGGTGGAGGCGGTGGAGGCGGCGCGACATCGACAGAGCGAAGCGTGACCATGTCTTTTGTTTGATTTCCTATAAACTGAGTAAAAGGAAAGAGGACAAATATGCCTATGGTCAGGGCAGTCGCCGAACCGACCACCCTTAAATTCTTCGAGGAGAATTTAGGTTTATTCGCTGCGGTATCTTCAGGGCGATGCTTCACAAGTAGTTTAGTCGGACGGTTAGTTGGCCGTTGAGATATTAACGATTTGCGCGCCACCTAGCTTAGATTCGTCGATGATCCTGACGAGTCTTTCGGTAGTCACAGTCTTGTCGGCTTGTAAGATGACGGGCATGTCTGGGTCGTCCCTAGTCAAGCGTCGCACGAGGCCGCGCACGCCATTCACTCCGATGTCTCGGCCACCATAGACGACTTCCCCTTTAGGGGTGAGTGCAATAAGAATACTCTGTTTTTCAAGATCCACAGCCGAGGCGGCCTCCGGTTTATTGACGTCGATACCAGTCTCCTCGACGAAGACAGTAGTGACGATGAAGAAGATGAGTAGGATGAAGACCATGTCGATCAGCGGAGAGAGGTTAATCTCCTCGCTTTCTTCAGATGGGCTGGAAAAGCGTCGTTGTATCATGATGCGTTTTTGGCTCGTTCAAACTTTTGAGCGGAGCGCGTTTCGAGTTCGTGGAAGAAGCCTTCCAGTTGTTGGCAGCGACTTTTTGCGTGGTGAACCAGTATATAGCCGGGAATCGCGATGATGAGTCCTGTTTGTGTGGTGATGAGTGCTTGAGAGATACCGCCTGCGACGACATCGAGTGCACTGCCACGACTAGATGAAAGGCCGTTAAACGTGACGATCATGCCGACCACTGTGCCGAGTAGACCTGTCAATGGAGCCACTGTAACCAATATAGAGAGGAAGTAGATACGGCGCCTTGCCGGGACGATATAGGAGTGGCGCAGTTCGTTGACCCGCGAGCGAATTGAGTCCAGTTGTTTGCCGCCCTCTTGGGCAAAACGTATGGTTGCACCCAACATGCCTTCGGCCTCTTCTGGCTTATCGATCCAGTGCCCCCAAGTGTTCTTGTCGTCTTTATTAAAGCCGTATTTACGGAAGAAAAAAACAAGTTCAAACCCTGCGAGGTAAATGAAGAGTGCCAGCGCGGCTAGCGGGAACATCAGCCAGCCGCCCTGCACCCATATCTCAATAATGGTGGGGATCAGTTCGTCAGCATTCATGATCTTTCGCGGGCAATTTTAAGTCCGTTCACAAAGGCAATGGCTTGTTTTTCCATCGTAGCCAAGATGCCGTTTGCGCGGCGAGAAAGTATAGCGTGTAGAATTAAGGCTGGAATCGCGACGATCAGGCCGAATTCAGTGGTGATCAAGGCTTCGGAAATGCCAGAGGATAAATTACGCGCATCACCGGTGCCGAAGATGGTGATTAATTTGAAGGTATTAATCATTCCTGTCACCGTGCCGAGTAGGCCTAGTAGCGGGGAGACTGCCGCAGTGGTGGCGATAAAAGAGAGGAGGCGTTGAACCTTCGGCTGTGTCTCGACGACTTTTTCGATGCAGAGTTCTTCGACCAGTGCGACAGACTCTCCCGAGTGGCGAACCCCGATCCGAAGCATTTCGCCCGAAGGACCCGGTAGGTGAGCGGCGGCTACAGTCGCTTCATCCGTCTTACCGGCCTTGATTAAATCGACCAGTTTGGTAACGGTGTCCTGCGGTGGCGTCTTAATACTGTAGAGCTCGAGAGCTTTAAAGGCGGCGATCATCATAGAGACGAATGCAAAGCCGAGAATTGGCACGATCCAGACGCCGCCTTTTTGAATGTGTTCTATCAGAGTTTCGTTTGTCTGCTCGATCGCTCGTGCGTTACCCATGGAGGCGTCGATTGGGATGCTGCCTGTGCCACTAGATTTCACTGCGGCGACTGCGGCGCTCACATCAAAGTCTGTGATAGGCTCAACTGCCGGGCGAAGTGACTCGCCACGTAGGACGAGACCACCTTCTTCGGCGGATGCAAAGTAAGCCAGCGGGCCGGCTAGTAGGAAGGTGCCTTGCGTGTAATTACCGCTAGGTAAGACTGCACTGCCTTCAAAAATGGAACCTCCCGAGACAGTCTTTGCTCTCTCCATTCCGAGTCCGATACCACTGGCCAGCTTAGCGATAGGTATGCTGCCGTCTTCGGAGTCTTCCGCGCTGTCCAGAATAGAGAGAAGCTGGGGCTCATAAATCTCCACTTCGCTCACGTGAATGCGTGCTTGGAGTCCACGTACGTATTCATCCAAGAGGTTGGTGGCGTATTGCATTTCCTCTTCACGGCCACTAATTTGTGAGCGTAGCTGGTCGAGGCGTAAGTCGGAATTGTCCTGCACGGCGCGAGCCGCCTCGGCCTCAGAGCGTAACCCGCGGACTTCTGCTTCAAGGTTTCGACGTTGTTCGGCGAGCGGAATTTTCTCCTCGCGGATAAGCGCTCGGAGTTCTGCAAGTTCGGTTAGAGCTGCCTCGAGGTCTGCTTCGGCGGACAGTTTGACAGTATTGATTGACTGAGCGTTGAGCAAGCAAAGCGAGCTTAAGCTGAGTGTAAGAAGGAAGAGGCTACGTTTCATAGTTCGAAAATCGTTTGGTAGTAGGTTGCGGTTTGCGTGCGTAGCGCTTAGTCGATTTTAATTGGAATGGATACATATTTTGCGGGCATCTCGTTCTTATAGACTGCTATAAGTTCTTGAATCTGTAGCGCTGCTTCCGGTGCAGATTCCCATATCCAGCCATTGGGGCTTGGAGAGCCGAATCCAGCCGCGGTGCCATCCGCATCGCTGTAGACTGCATAGGCTAAACCGAAGTAGAGGGTGTCGGTTTCCCGGGATGAAGCGCCTTCGCCTGCATCTCGTAGTTCCTTTCGGTAGGTCACTGACGAATTAAATTTATCGACTTGCGAAAGAATCCCAACGACGGCTTGGAGCCGACGACCGATACCTGCGTTGTTGCTTGCCCCTTCAGCTGGGAGGCGACGAATCAGCGGAGAGAGCTCTTCTTGTAGGAGTCCTGGGAGTGAGCTGACCCATGCAATCATCTCGGCTTCGTATTTCGTTAATGTCAGGCTCAGTGCGCCCGCCTCGGTTTCGAGTGTTTCTTTTTTGATCGATAGATCAGTGCGTTCGTTCGCCGATGCCTTGGACGCTTCTTCGCGCAAGTCGATCTGCTCGCTAAGCATTTCCTTTTCGACTTCTAGCAAGTCGACGGTATCAGTAATGAGTGCTTTCTCAATCACCCAATCTTCACGCTCCTCGGAAATGAGAACTTTCACTTTTACCCACTCCTGTAAAACGTCTCTGGTTTCACTTTGAACCGAGGCTTTGAGGGAGGTGTTTACGGAGGAGCACGCGAAGAAAGCCAAAGCAATCCATGCGCACCATGGTAGTCGAATCATTTGGTGCATTCACGACTCTATGCACATAGAGTGCCAAAAACTAGATGACACTGAAATTATTCAACAGTGATAACATAAAGTTATCTATCGGCGCTATTTTTCCCCGCCTGACTGCGCTTCTCAATGTCGCGCTTAACTTGCGACGACTGTGGCTACTCCTCTACTCCGCTGCTTCGGGTTCTTCTTCCTCTTTGTTGTCTCCAGTTAGAGATTCGCCTGCTTTGGGGTGAACCCTTTCCATGATGAGCTTAGTCAATTCGTTGGCCAGCTCGGGAGTGTCCTTGATGTGGGCCTTGGCGGCTTCGCGGCCTTGGCCGATCATCTCGCCCTTGTAGGAAATCCAGGAGCCCTTTTTTTCGAGAATCTTGTGCTCGACGCCGAGGTCGACGAGAGAGCCGGAGTGGGAAATACCCTCGCTATACATGATGTCGAACTCGCTCTCGGTGAAGGGCGGGGCGACTTTGTTTTTAACGATCTTGATCCGAGTGCGGTTGCCCACGACTTTGCCGTTGCTCTCCTTGATCTGGCCGATGCGGCGGATGTCCATACGGACGGAAGAGAAGAATTTGAGGGCGCGGCCACCGGGTTGTGTTTCGGGGCTGCCGAACATGACGCCGATCTTTTCGCGGATTTGATTAGTAAAGAGCACGACGCACTGCGATTTGCTGATCGCGCCAGTGAGACGGCGCATGGCCTGACTCATCATACGGGCTTGGAGGCCGACGGTGGCGTCGCCCATCTGGCCGTCGAGTTCGTGTTTGGAAACGAGCGCAGCGACGGAGTCGATTACGATAATATCCACTGCGCCGGAGCGGATCAATGTCTCGGTGATGTTGAGCGCGTCTTCGCCGCTTTCGGGCTGCGAGACCATGAGATTGTCGAGATCCACGCCGACGATTTTTGCATAGCGAGGGTCAAGCGAGTGTTCGACATCGATGAAGACGGCGTTGCCGCCTTGCTTTTGTGCTTCTGCGATGATGCTGAGACAGAAGGTGGTCTTGCCGGAACTTTCAGGGCCGTAGATCTCGCAGACACGTCCGCGGGGGAGGCCGCCGATGCCGAGTGCGAGGTCGACTGCGATGGAGCCGGTCGAAATGACGTCGACCTCCATCTTGGTGGCTTCGCCTAGGCGCATGAGGGCGCCGGCGCCGAATTGCTTATTGATGCCAGAGATGGCAAGGTCGAGGTTCTTGCGATCGCCTTCTGGAGTGCGTTTGATCTTTTGGATTTGTGATTTTGCGGCCATGAGTGTGTTCTTTTGTTTGAAGTTTCGGAATTTAAAGTCACTTTGGTTGGCGGATCACACATGGCAAGACTAAATGATAATTTGTTCACTACTTTAGTTGCGCACGCCATGCCGCATGGAATCAGTTGTTTTTTGCTCACGCGCTTGGGGTGCTTGCGGATTCGTTTCACTGAGCTGGGACTGGCGGAGCTAGTTTTTGAAGATAAAAAACCGGGCGACGCTGTTGAAGACAGTGTATTTCGAGCGGCTTTTATCGAGTGGGTGGGTGTGTTTGAGCAATTGGATGCTGAGGCGAAATGGAGCTATCTCGACCTTGAGGGCACGGAATTTCAAAAATCTGTCTGGCGGGCCTTGCTGGAAATTCCATTCGGTGGGCGCACCAGCTATGGGCAAATCGCGGCAGGCCTCGGTCGACCGAAGGCGAGTCGTGCGGTCGGCTCGGCGGTCGGAGCGAATCCGGTGTCGCTGCTGGTGCCGTGTCACCGCGTGCTTCCGAGCACCGGTAAGTCCGGCAACTATCGTTGGGGTGCGGATCGAAAGCTCGCGCTGCTTGACGCGGAGCAAGAGTCGGGCTCTGATCTGTGCGTATTGTTCCAATGAGTGTTCCCGAATCGATCCAATTATCTGCCTCTCAATTATCCACTGCCCGTGGCCTACGCTACGCGCGTATCGCCGGGTATGTGATGTCGGCGCTCTTGTTTGCCTTGGGGGTCTTCGCACTGATTAAAGGATCGGGGACGTTTGATACTTTCAAGGGTACTTACTTTCTCATCTACGGCATCGTGCTGAGTCTGCCGTTTGCGCGTCTATCGGACAAGGCCTGGCGCTGGAGCTACGGTCTGCTCGTCGGGCTATCGTTTTTGTTCGTCTTCTTGATGGTGGTGGTCGTGATATTTGCTTATATGGCGTCGGACGCCCGCGGCGAACGGCTCGGTGTGCCGGGCTTTGAGGGCACGCTTATTTTTATGGCGTTGCTCCAAGTGCCTGTGGTGCTCTTTCAACGTAAACCGGATCTGCTCGATTGATGATTTACAAGCACGCCATCTGGGACTGGAACGGGACTTTGCTTAACGACACGTGGCTATGCGTGGAGGTGCTCAATGGTCTGCTCGCTCGGCGTGGGCGTGCGCCGATTACGAGTGAAGACTATCGGGAGAACTTTGGCTTCCCGGTGATTCACTTCTACGAGTATCTCGGCTTCGATACGGATGTGGATAGCTTCGATCAAGTGAGCCGCGAGTTTATCGGCGACTACGAGGCGCGCTGGTTTGAAGAGAGTGCGCTCCATCCCGATGCCCACGCTGTGCTCACTGCGATGACTCAGCTAGGCATGACGCATTCCGTGCTCTCCGCGGCCAAGCAAGAAGCGCTAGAGTCAGGTATCCGGCACTACGGGATCTACGAACATTTCACCGGCTTAGTCGGCACGGATAATATTTACGCAGAGGGCAAGGTCGCTCGTGGCAAACATTGGATCGAGCAACTGCCTTGGGAGCCGGAAGAGGTCGTCATGATTGGCGATACCTTGCACGATTTTGAGGTAGCTGAAGCCATCGGCAGCGACTGTATCCTGATGGCGCACGGGCACCACACGCCCGAGCGATTGGCCGCGACGGGCAAGCGTGTAGTGCACTCGCTACGTGAGCTGGTGGATGTGTTTCGGGCGTAGCAGACTGCACTAGGTTTCCCATTCAAACTGACCAAATCGTTACCGAGTCGGCTACAAAAGTGAGGAAATGTAGCCGTCCCGAGCGAAGCGACGAGCCCCGTCTTCGCTTCGCTACGCCGTGGCAAGCCGGGCGCGAAGCGAACCGGAACAAGCGTGAGCTTTTGCTTCCTTAGGGTGGAGAATGTCAGTAGAGAAATCTTTTTGAGACAGTCTCCCCGTGAAGCCCCTGCGAAATATTCCTGTCGGAATAGTTAGAGCGGGTGTCAATTATATCTCCACGGAAAACCCGAGCGCTTCTTCGTCGAATTGCATGCTGGCCACGTGGGTGGCGGAGCCGGTCATACGGATGGCGAAGTCGTGGCCGATATGGATGGCGATCTTGCCGCCAGGCATGTGCACGGTGATGTCTCTGTCGCAGAGGCCGATGCGGTGCGCCACGGCGGCGGCGGCACTACTGCTGGAGCCGGAGGCGAGGGTGTAGCCTGCGCCACGTTCCCAGATTTCGATCTGAATATTGTTACGGTCGAGCGCCTTGAGGAACTGTACGTTGGTGCGCTGGGGGAAGGCTTCATGCACTTCGATCGCGGCGCCGTCTTCGTGAGCTTGCTTCACGCTGATTGCGTCTTGCACCACGACGCAGTGCGGGTTGCCAATGTCGGCGACATAGACGGTCTGTGTCTTGCCGTTAAAGGTGAGCGCTTGCCCGATGTTATGATCCGCTTGCTCGGGGCCATCGATCGGGATGTGCGCCATGGCAAATTCTACCTTGCCCATGTCGACGGTGATGGATTCCGCTCCCTCGGCTATCTTGCAAGTTACAATCCCTCCGAGAGTGTCCACGGTGAAGGCGTCGTTTTTGACCGCGCCGGTGTCGTAGAGATAGCGGGCGAAGATGCGCAGACCGTTGCCGCTTTTTTCCGCTTCGCTGCCGTCCGGATTCATGATGCGGAGGCCGAAGTCGGCTTTGTCGGTCGGGAGCGGACCGTAGAGAATGCCGTCCGAGCCGAGCCCGAAATTACGGTGGCAGATGCGGACGATGGCGTCCGTGGCAGGGAGTTCGCTGGCGTCCTTCGGATCGAGGACGAGGTAGTCGTTGCCGAGGGCGTGGTATTTTGCGTAATTCATTGCACGTTAATGAAACGCGCTTCGAATCGGAGGCAAATGTTTAGTCGAGATTTGTGGGGCTACAAAATACGAGCTAGCGATCTAAGGCTTGCTGCATGAAGCGGGCATGCGCTGTGGTGCAGACTTCACCCTTCTGAGTGAGTTCAGCTTTGACTTCGTTCAGTTTGCGGTAGCGGCGCTCAAGCCATACGCGGATGTGTGCGGTGGGGCCGACTTCGACCGCCCGGCGGTAGCGTATTTTGAGTTCAGCTGTGGCGCCGTAGATGCCTTGCCCCATTAGGGCGCAGGTCATGGCTTCGTCGATCACGAAGGCTTGGAGGCCACCATGTACCCTACCGTTGAAGCTGGTCATGGCATCGGTAAAATCAATTGAGGTGCGCAGGGTATTCGGATCGTCCAGCGTGAAATCGAGTTTAAGATCAGGGTGCGTGCAGGCGAGGCAGTGTTCGTGACCACGACTACGAAGGCGACTCAGTTTGATTACGCTTGGCGAGCGCCAGAGAGTTTTAAGTTTCATGACAATCCTTATCTGTGTGGTCGTGCTCTCGGTGCGAGCAGAGCGCACTGTCGGGGAAATCCGGGCAGTTACCCTCGCGGAAAGTGTTTAATAGATCGACGACTAAGCTACCACGGCTGGCCTGGTAGATGAGGAGCCCTGCTTCGTGGCTCCTGGCCAATGCCCCTCGCCCCATGCTCTGGCATAAGAGCACCCGGCAGCCGTCCTTTTTGAGTGCCCGAATCGGGGCGCATTCATGCGGTTGACGTGCGCTTTTGGTGTCGAGGTAGTGGCAGTGCTCGCCGTCGCTATCGACGATGATAAAGCCCCGCGACTTCCCGAAGTGGTGACTGACTTTAGACAGTAGCCCCGCGTTTTCTTGCACGGGAATGGCGAGCCGATTTTTTCGTATTTTTGAGATTGGTTTCATGGTTCTGTTGATTAAAAAGATCAATTGATTGCTTAAGGGAAAAGCCGTTCGCGACGAGTGGCTGGATTTTTGCCGAAGCGAGTGCTTCGATTGCTTCGGGGCCAAAGCGCCCTGCGACCACTCGTCTCACGCCGTGCGCTTGGAGCAACTTGACTGCAGCGTGGGCGGCCTTACGCTTGATGCCTGATCCGGGATTTTTGAGGTGCGCTGGGATGGTGCCGTCTTCGGCCACGATTACAAAAGCAGGGGCGCGGCCGAAGATGCGTTCCACTGGAGTGGCGGGTTTCGTATCGATGCAGGCGATGGCTAGGTAGCCTGTGCTCGGCTGCGCCTCGAGTTCGCTGAGGGTGATTTCACCCGATTCGGGAGGCTCTAGGATAAGTTCCTCGCTGGCATCGAGATAGACGGGGGCGCGTCTCTCGATGCCCAGAGCGATGGCTCGCCTCGCCCGCTCCAGCATACGCCCGGCGGTGCTGCGAGAGACGCCGACTTTCCGTGCGGCTTCTGCAATGTTGTAGTTATGGCCGTCGGTCAGCCGCATGATCTCGAAGTCTTCGATGGCGACTTCGACTGGAGCGGCCTGATGCTTTGTCCAGCCAGCTGGAATATAAATAACCGGAGCGGGGAGGCTTTCTAAAGTGCGTGCTTTGCGTGGTCGTGCCATAATTAAAATGAGTTAGATCGAGTAGGGGAAGGTATAGGATTGCCCCGCGTGGCATTCGAGGCAACGGCCTGCAAAGGCTGTCCGTAATTCTGCGGTGGCGGCATCGCCCGTGCAGTGGTTCGGGCCGATCCAGTCGGGGGCGATCTCGTGGAGCGCATTGATCGTGCAGCGGATGCGCTCGGCACTGGCGTTTAAGAGGTGCATGCCGCCGATTGCGGCGTGAATGCGTTCGTCTGTTAGTTGCTGCACGTAGTGGAGTGTGTTGACCACTCCTGAGTGTGCGCAGCCAAGTATGACAACGATGCCGTTAGAAGTTTTGAAGAAGAGTGATTGGTCGTCGTGAAGTGGATCGGGACGTGTGCCCTCTAGGTCTTGGACAAAGTCGCCCCCCGTGTCTTCGTAGTCGTTCAAGCGGGGGATCTGTCCAGTCATCCAGATGCCGTCCATGATTTCTGTGGGTTTGTGCTCGGTGATGAGCCTCTGGGCTTCCTGCGGTAGGGAGTTTGCGATGCGCGTATTACCCGCAGGCACTATGCTACCGTCTGTGCGTCGCTGGAATTTCGGAATAAGAGCGTCGGGGTGCATGAAAACTGGACAAGCTTTGGCCTCTTTTGGCAATACCGACCAGCCACCGAGGTGGTCGTAGTGTCCGTGGCTGAGCACGATGGCATCCACATCCGTCAGAGATATTTTCAGCTTTCGAGCGTTGCCGAGAAGGCTGAGGCCTTGCCCTAGATCAAACAGGAGTCGCCGCCCGCCAGATTCGATCCACCAAGCCAATCCGTGCTCTCCCAAAATGCCAGCCCCTCGTGCCGTGTTTTCACACAGAAGTGTGGCGGAGACGTCCGATAACGTGGTCTTAAAGATATTTAGCATATGCCACAGTTATGGGAATAATCCCATAACTGTCAAGTGGTATATGAATACAGCTACGCAGCATAAAGTAATTGAGTAGTCGTGGAGGTGCGAGAGTGCTCTTTGCATCCATCGACGCGATTGTCATAGCATCGCTACAAAGCTGTCGCGACGTATAGGCTCGTGTCCGAAAGGTACAGCTATGTTCGAGCTAGCGACGTCGTTCTCGTAACATACTCACAGCGCGTTAGTCTTCGAGCAGCTCTTTGGGCATGTCCTTATCGCTGAGGCGCTCGATTTTCGCGCCGATGGCGGCAAGTTTGTGCTCGAAGCGTTCGTAGCCGCGGTCGAGGTGGTAGATGCGCTGAATCCAAGTATCGCCCTCGGCGGCAAACGCTGCGAGGATGAGTGCCGCGGAGGCGCGCAAGTCGGACGCCATGACGGGTGCCCCGGAAAGTTTGCTGGCGCCTTTAATAATCGCGCTGGGGCCTTCGATCGAAATGTCGGCACCCATGCGTTGCAGCTCGGGAACATGCATGAAGCGGTTAGGGTAGATACGCTCGGTGATGATGGAGAGGCCTTCGGTCTGAGTCATCAGTGCGCCGAGTTGCGCCTGGAGGTCGGTCGGGTAGCCGGGGTGTGGCAGAGTGACAACATCGACGGTCTTGAGTGAGCCTTTGTAAGGAAGTACGCGGATGTAGTCGTCGCCGAGTTCCATCGGGAGGCCGGCTTCTTCGAGCTTGTCGAGGAAAGCGCCGAGTAGCTTAGGTGCGATGCCCTTGACCGTGACGTCGCCTCGGGTGATGGCTCCAGCGATGACGAAGGTGCCGGCTTCGATCCGGTCAGCGATGACGGTGTGTTCGCAGCCGTGGAGTTTTTCGACGCCAGTGATGACTAGTTCGGGGCTGCCGATGCCTTCAATCTTCGCTCCCATTTTGACGAGCATATTACAGAGGTCGACGACTTCCGGTTCGCAGGCAGCGCATTCCAGGCGGGTGGTGCCGGGGGCGAGCGTGGCGGCCATCACGATGTTGGCGGTGCCAGTTACGGTGCTGCCGCTGCGGCCACCGAGAAAGATGGTGCCGCCTTTGATCTCGGACGCGTCCACATGGACGTAGCCGTTGGCGATTTCGACGCTGCAGTTGAGCTTCTTGAGTCCCTTAATGTGGAGGTCGATCGGGCGGGGGCCGATCACACAGCCGCCGGGGATGGAGACTTCGGCCTTGCGCATACGAGCCACGAGGGGGCCGAGTAGGCAGACGGAGGCGCGCATCTTACGCACTAATTCGTAGGGTGCTACGTGGGTGATTTTTTTGGAAGTGATCTCCCAGACACCCGGCTCGGGCTGCACGGTCTCCGCGCCGACGTGCCGCAAGATCTCGAGCATGAAGCGCATGTCGCTCAGATCGGGGACATTACGCAGCACGACTGCCTCGTCGGTCAACAAGGTAGCGGCGAGAATCGGGAGGGCGGCGTTTTTAGCACCGCCGACTTTGATCTGACCGTGGAGGGGGCCGTTGCCGCTGACTTTGAAGACATCCATCGGGCGAAATTAAGATTCGTCGTTATCGTTGTTGCGGCGATCGTTACGACGGGGGCGATTGCCACCGCGCCCACGACCTTGGCCACCACGATTACCACCTTGGCCACCGCGTCCGCGGTTTTGTCCGCCACGGTTGCCGCCTTTGCCTTGAGGGCGGCCGCCACGGCCTTGGCCGCCGCGATTACCACCCTTTTTGGGTGCAGGCTCTGGCTCTTTGCCGAAAAGTTTTCCGAAAAATCCAGTGATGGTTGCGAGGAGGCCGCCTTCAGATTTCTTGGCCGCAGGTTTCTTCGCGCCAGCGCGTGGTTCACGGGGCTTGCGCTCGGGGCGCTCGGCACGCTCGGATTTGGCGGGGCGGTTTTTGTCGCGCTCGGCACGGCGGGCATCGCGCTCTGTGCGACGCTCGGCGATCTTGGCCTCGACGCTAGCGATGGCCGCGAGGGTCTCGGCGCTGGGCTGAGGGTTGGCGTCAGTGCGGGGCTCGCGAGGTTCACGGGGCTCGCGTTTTTGACGAGGCTCACGCTCACCGCGAGGTTCACGATCGCCGCGAGGCTCGCGGGGTTCGCGCGGTTTGCGTTCGCGGCGAGGCCTGTCTTCGCGCTCGGCGCGTGGCTCGGAAGGACTTGGCTGACCGCTGAGTTTTTCTTGCTTGAGGGCATCGGCGGCGCTGACTTCGCCAATGTTGGCGTTGCTGACAGAGACGACTTCAGTCTTGAATCCACCGCTACGGCGGCGGGTACGTGGCTTTTTAGAGGCGTCGGTGCTGGGTGTGTAGCTCTCGCTTTGAGAGGCGTTTACGTTTTCTTCTTCGAATTCTGGCATATGTCTTGTGTGTTGGTGTGTGTTCGTGACCCGGGTGGCTAGAGCAGTCATAGCCGGTGAAACGGGTCGTTGGGTGGGCGTCGGTCAGTCGGGCGATGTCTTCGGCCCTGGCGGCACGGAGCACGCAGGCGGTTGATCGCATCGGGAGACGACAGAGATATGGCTAGAGAAGTGGTTTTTTTGAGCAAGGGTTAAGTTAGAATAGTTGCTAGTTGTTGGCTGAAAGTTGCTTGAGTGGCTGAATCCGCTTGCTAGCGCTAGGATCCGAACCTACGAATTTGAATATGGATAAACTCGAAGAAATTTTCGACATGCAAGATGCCCTCAACAAGCGTATCGGCGTAAACACCGACGGGATGTCGGACGAAGAAAAGGCCAAGTGGGTGCTCAACTACACGCGCGCCATGCAGCAGGAGATGGCTGAGTTGATCGACTCGGTGCCTTGGAAATGGTGGGCGAAATACCAAGAGTTCGACGAGCAAAACGCTAAGGTTGAGGTGATCGACCTCTTTCACTTCCTCATCTCGCTTGCGCAGGTGCTTGGGATGACGCCGGAAGACGTCTACGAGGCTTACTTGAAAAAGAACAAAGTGAATCATAACCGGCAAGACAGCGGCTACGTCAAGAAAGACGAAGACGATTCAAGGCATATCTAATTTCGAGTAGCACAGGCAGGATGCCAGTGTTTCTATTCTAACTAATTACACAGGCTGGAAGTCTGTGCTACGGCAGCTATGAACGAAAACCCTTTGACGATTTTGCTCTATGTCGGCGTCGCGGCCTACGTCGGGCAAATGTATTGGGCTGACTATAAAACGGCTAAGTCTGGCCAGCCTGATGGTGGTGCGATGCCGGGCGCGGTGGCGGCTCCACTCGGCGCGTTTGTCATTGGCACGCTCGGTGCGCTGCTCCTGCTCGGGGTTGAGACGGGTGGCGAAATTGCGCTCGATGTGGTTGATGAGCAGAGCGAGATGGTCTGGTTCTTTGTCTTCGCAATTGTCGCGGCAGGCGTGGTCGAGGAGGTGATCTTTCGGGGCTTTCTCGTTGTGGAGAACAAGGGGAAGGCGCTTTTGATCGTCAGTTGCGTCGGCTTTTCACTGATCTTTGCGATCATTCACGGGCACCTCTGGGATCGTGAAGACGGCTTTGTATGGACGTTTACGGGCAAGGCTTTCCTCAGTACGGGCATTCTTTTCGCCAACTCGCTCTGGTTCTACGCCATTCGCTTCGGGCCATGGAACCCGAGTCGTTCGCTCTTCCCGTGTATGCTGGCGCACGCTGCGAGTAATCTCGGCGTCTTCTTCGTGAAGTGGGCGCAGGGTTACGTCATTTTTTAGAATTCGGAGCGGCGGCTTCTGTGTGGTTAGATGCCGTATCGACTGGCTCTGACGTCTGCGGATCCGCAATCGACTGGGCCATGCCAGAAGAGATCCGCGCTCCCGAGGATGAGTGTAATTAAATGTCCGGGGTATGAATCTCTTGAGGACAGGTCGCGCGGCATGGCCTCATGCCGCACGTAGGCGTATCAAGCTGCGGCGTGAGGCCATGCCGCGCGACCACTTTCTACCCCGTTGAAATAATTGACCCATCGGCGATGTTTTCCCCGTTTTTGTGTCGCATGGCTGGCTGAGATTTGTACTTTCCACCGTTTTCCCAAAATTTAAACTATCATGGAAAACATACCAAATGTCTTAGCCGCCCGTTACGCATCGAAATCGATGAAGGCTGTCTGGAGCGCAGAGGGGCGCATTGCCCTTGAGCGTGATTACTGGATTGCAGTGCTGCGCGCGCAAAAAGATCTCGGGCTCGACATCCCACAAGAAGCGATCGACGCCTACGAGCGCGTCAAGGGCACCATTAATCTCGACTCGATCAAAGAGCGCGAAGCGATCACCCGCCACGACGTGAAGGCGCGGATCGAAGAATTCTGCGATCTCGCTGGGCATGAGCACATCCACAAGGGCCTGACTAGCCGCGACCTCACGGAAAACGTCGAGCAGCTACAGATCATCCAAGCGCTCGAAGTCGTCCGCACCAAGGCCGTGGCCGCCCTGCTCAAAGTGGCCGAGCGCGCCGAGCAGTGGAAGGATCTCGTCATCACCGCCCGCACCCATAACGTGCCCGCCCAGCCCACTACTTTCGGTAAGCGCCTCGCCATGTTCGGCGAAGACCTCCTCTGCGCCGTGCGCGAGCTCGACCGTATTATCGACAACTATCCCGTGCGTGGCCTGAAGGGGCCGGTCGGCACGCAGATGGATTTGCTCACTCTCTTCAATGGCGATGCGGAAAAAGTCGCCTCTCTCGAAGATCGCATCCTCGACCACCTCGGTGTGGGCGCCGCGCTCGACACCGTCGGCCAGGTTTATCCGCGTAGTCTCGATTTCGAGGTCGTCTCTGTCTTCGTGCGCCTCGCTTCGGGCCCTTCCAGCTTTGCCAAAACCCTCCGCATTATGGCTGGCCACGAGCTTGCCAGCGAAGGCTTTGCCAAAGGACAAGTCGGCTCCTCCGCTATGCCGCACAAAATGAATAGCCGCAGTTGCGAGCGTGTCAATGGCTTCGCCGTCATCCTCAAAGGCTACCTCACCATGGCGGGCGAACTCGCCGGCGACCAGTGGAACGAGGGCGACGTCTCATGCTCCGTCGTGCGCCGCGTCTTCTTGCCAGACAGCTTTTTTGCGATCGACGGTCTCATCGATACCTTCCTCACGATTCTCACTCAGATGGAAGTCTATCCCGCCGTTATCGATCAGGAAAACCAGCGCTACGGCCCCTTCCTCGCCACCACCACGGTGCTGATGGAAGCGGTCAAAGCCGGTGCCGGCCGCGAAGAAGCCCACGAAGCGATTAAGGAACACGCCGTGCAAACCGTGCGTGACCTCCGAGCGGGCGATATTTCGGTCAACGACCTTGTTGAGCGCCTCGCCAAGGACGGCCGCCTCGGCCTCTCCTTGGAGCAGCTCACCGAAATGATGGGGCGCGCCCAAGCCATGACTGGTCTCGCCGCCACCCAGGTCGACAAATTCTGCGGCACCGTGCGCGAAGAAGCTCAAAATTCCCCTGCCGCAGCCGACTATACACCCGGTGCAATTCTTTAAGGATTGCTTTCGGAAAACGCCCACATACACAAAGACTCACTCTAAATTTAAACACCCAATACACATATGTCAGAACAACTCGAAGGAAACTGTCTCATCGCCCAATCCGGCGGTCCTACATCAGTCATCAACGCCAGCCTCTCAGGTGCCGTTGCCGAAGCGCTCAACCACGAGTGCATCGAAGAAATCTACGGCGGCCTCAATGGCGTGCTGGGCGTTCTTAATGAGCAACTCATCGACCTCGCCGCCGAGTCTCAGCAAAACATCCGCGGGCTCCGCTTCACCCCCGGCGCTGCTCTTGGCACATGCCGCTATAAGCTCAAGAAGCAATCCGACTTCGACCGCGTGCTCGAAGTCTTCGAAGCGCACAACATCCGCTACTTCTTCTACGCTGGTGGTAACGACTCTCAAGACACTGCCGACAAGATCTCTAAGCTCGCTCAAGAGCGCGGCTACGCACTCCGTGTCATCGGTATCCCCAAGACGATCGATAACGATCTCGTCACCACTGACCACACACCTGGTTACGGCTCCGTGATCAAATACATCGCGACGTCCGTCAAGGAAATCGCCGCCGACAACGCAGGCATGGGTCAACACGACCTCGTGCAAATCATCGAAGTCATGGGGCGCAGCGCAGGCTGGATCGCAGCCGGTGCCGCCCTCGCGAAACGCCGCGACGAGCCAAATGCCGCTCCACACCTGATCTATCTTCCCGAAGTCGCTTTCTCGGCTGAGAAATTCATCGCCGACGTGCAGCACGTTCTCCAGAAAGAAAAATACTGCGTCGTCGTCGTCGGCGAAGGCCTCGTCGATGCCGATGGCAACTTCGTCTCCACCGACAGCGCGACAGCCGATGATTTCGGCCACTCCCAACTCGGTGGTGCGGGTGAATACCTACGCGGTCTCGCCGAAGAAGGCCTCCAAGTCAAAGCCCGCTCCGTCAAGCTCGGCATGGCGCAACGCGCCGCCGTCCACTGCTCTTCGCAGACTGATAACGACGAAGCCTACCTCGCTGGCCAAGCCGCCGTGATCGCTGCGGTCGAAGGTCATACGGACAAGATGGTCACCCTCCTTCGCGGTGATGGCGAAACCTACACCTGCGAAACTGGCCTCGCCGAGCTCTCTGAGATCGCCAACGGCGTCAAGAAGCTCCCCGAAAACTGGATCAACGAAGACGGCGTCAGTATGAACTACAACTTCTACAAGTATGCGCTGCCTCTCATCCAAGGCGAAGTGCAAGTGCCTTACGAAAACGGCGTGCCCGCTCTAGTCCAACTTAACATGGAAAAGATCGGTCGCAAACTCGGCGCCCACAGCTTCGAGTAAGCCTGTAGATTCAATGGTTTCATCATATTCGTTTCAGGATTGGTGCCATCACAACTCTTCCAAGCCCCGTCCGCCGAAAAGCGACGGGGCTTTTTGCGTCTGAGTAGGTTGGAGTCCCGCCTTCAGGCGGCCGCGTATCCAAAAGCCACGTAAACGAGACCGCCCAAGGGTAGGAGTCCAACTCGTTCAGGCGTCTAAAGTCACCCCATGCCCTCACTCAACGCTTCTTCGACTTGCGCTTGATCCACGACCTCCAGCCGCCCCAGCCGCCTTAAAACAAAGCGTGCATCCAGGGTGAAGACTTTCAGTCGTACTTTCGACGGCTTTGGTAAACCAGTCGCCTGCCACTCACTGATGACCGTATCGCTCGCCCAGTTCGATTTCGCGGCGGTCGTGATCATCGCGCAGATGATGTGCCCACAGTTTTCTTGATAGCTGCGATTGGAAATGACCAAAGCCGGACGTCGCTTCGTCGTGCTACGATCCGTGAATGGGAAAGGGAGCACGACGAGGTCGAAGCGATTAAAGACTTCCATAAGCGGTCTCATCCTCGGCGGCCATCCACTCCTGAGAGAGTCCTGCTTCTTGTGCTTTCGCAAATTCGATATCGAGGGGCGCAACCCGCGAAATTTCAACGTGCCCGTCCTTTACTTGAAACGCGATTTGATCCCCCGGCTTGATCTGGAGTACATTCCGAATCGCCTTCGGGATCGTTGCCTGCCCTTTGCTGGTAAGTTTGGAAACAATCGCTGTCATAAGTGAATCTATAGGCGAATTTTGTTAAAAAGTAAAGCGGTATTACTTATTACTTCTACTCCGGGGTGTAACTACAAGTGAGGGGAGCGTATTCTTAAGTGTAGCGGAACGGCGAAGCCGTTTCGACCGTCGCGCATTGCTGCACCGCCACTCGCCTGTCCTCGGAGCTCGTAGAGCGTAGGGGGAAAGCGCTTCGCGCGTCCGCTATGAAAGAAAATGAGCTCCCCGCACTTCAGCTGCTCTAATGCTCTCCTAAAGTATTCCATCTATCGTCTCGCGGGTGCTCCCGGAACCTTGTCCTCAGTCGCCCTCGCATTTGAATCGGTACATGCGAAATCCCCCCCTCGTTACTCTGAGTTTTCTTGTGTTAGCGGTCGGCAGCGTTCATGCCGAACTAGGCATCCAAGAGCTAGAACCTTTCTACGTAAGCGCGTCACCTTCTGCCAACCAGATCGCCGGGCGCGATTTACTCGGAGACTCTTGGCGGCAAGGTGGCACGGTGGGTCTCGCTGAAGCCTTGGAGAGCGCGGAACCAGGACTCTCACTGGTGCGCAAAGGCGGCATGTCCAACGACGTCGTCTTGCGTGGACTCGGCGGCGACGATCTCAGTGTTACTCTCGACGGGCGTAAGATCTTCTGCGCTTGCTCCAACCGGATGGATCCACCGCTTTCGCATGCCACGGCCGAGACGGCTGAACGGGTCGAGATCGCTGCGGGCCCGTTTAGCCTCCAGCGTTCAGGCTCGCTCGGGGGGCACATAGATATCGTCAGTGCAGAAATCGAGCCGGGCACGCATGGAACCTTCGATCTTGGGGTCGGCAGCTACAAGCAGCAAAACCATTCTGGCTGGTCGAGTTACTCTGAGGGTGATTTCGCGGCGAAAGTTCAAGCCGGTTATTTGAAGGGAGATCCTTACGAGACGGGTTCTGGACTTGAAGTGACCGAGCTGCCCATTGGTCTGGCCGCCTATTTGCCCAAGTATATCGACGCGGCCGCTTATGAAGCATGGCATCTAGGGGGCGAGTTCGAATGGACACTGGCCGAGGACAATCGTCTACGTTTCAATGCCCTTCGCCGCGAGGATGAAGACCTACTCTTCCCCGGGTTGAAGATGGATGCGGATTCGACCAAGACGACACAACTCGGGCTGCGCTACCTCCGCGATGCGCCCTCCGGAATCTTTGAGACCTGCACGCTCGATCTATTCTATAATGATACCGAGCATGTGATGTCTGACAGTCGCCGGGTCAGTAGCCAATACGGCTCCGGCATGATGCCGCGCCCCGGCTTCGTCTTAGAACGCGGCTACTTTATGGAGACCGATGCCGATGCCAGTAACTGGGGAGCTAATTTCGATGGCGAGATTGAGACCAATGACTTCGGGCCTTGGACTGTTGGTGCCGAATTCGGCCAGCGCTGGTGGGATAGCGACAACGTGATTCTCAATATCGACAATGCCATGCTTCCCGACGTGCTCTCCACTTCGACTGGAGCCTATGCGCAGGGGCAATACGCATTTGAGAGTCCATGGTCGGTCGAGTTGGGCTTGCGCACTGATTGGTTCTACAGCGAAGCACGAGGCGACACGGATTTGCTTGTGGCGCGTCAAGGCACGGATCGTGACAACGATCAAGTCGTGCTGTCCGCCTTCGCCTCCTTGCGCTATCAATGGACAGAGCAGACGGCCTTCTTCGGCGGGCTCGGCTCGGTGGCGCGTGCGCCCAATCCGCAGGAACTCTATATTCAGGTCGATAAGCCCGGTATGAATCCTGACTGGGTTGGCAATCCACGCCTCGATGCCCCGCGTTCGACCGAGATCACCTCCGGAGTGGAATGGGCGTCCGATGCGGTCGAAATCCGCATGCGCATTTTTCATAGTTGGCTCGATGACTACATCTATCCCGTCGCTATGGGAAACATGCAGAGCTACGACAATATCGATGCGCGCCTTTACGGAGTGGAGTGCAGCGCGGGCTATCGCTTCAGAAAGCATTGGAGCTTGAGCGTGGGTCTTGCTTGGCAGCGAGGAACCAAAGATTCGGCTGTGGAGGATGATGATTTGGCCGAGATCCCGCCACTACGTGTGCAAGCCGCCCTCCAGTATGAGAACGAGAAGATGCTCTTGAAACTGGAAGCGCGTGCCTCAGATCAGCAAAGAAAAATTGATAGTAGTCTCAACGAAACGACTCTCGATTCGTGGTGTACGATCTCCGCTTACGCGCGGCTCAAACTGGGGGATGGTTGGACGCTTGCGGTGGCCGTAGAAAACATTTTCGACGAAGACTACGCCCTGCATAATGCGCAGGTGCGTAACCCCTTTAGCGACTTCACCGTGGTCAACGAACCCGGACGGATGCTCAAGGCCAGTTTATCCTACGAGTTCTAGTGTCTGAGAATGCGGTAATCCAATCAGCTCAGATTGGCCAATCGCCATTCGTAATTAGTGCGCCGCTATGCCGCGTCATCGTGGCCGTCGTCATTTCATAGGTCCAGACCTCGCCGAGCGATTTGCCCTCCAAATCAAAGCAAGGCACTCGCAGGCGATTGTATTCGTTTTGCGATTCCCTTCGCCCGGGCACGAAGCCTTCCAAGTAGTCTAAGCGTAAAAAGTCTTTCTCCGTTTTGAATTCCAAAACGGAGCCACGCACCCAACTCTCACCTTTGAGGATCAGCCCGGGGTAGCCGACCTGCAGATCATAGAGCTCGCCTCGGATCTTGGCGGGCGTCTGCGCGGCGACCTTGCCCTCGCAAAACTCCGGCCAGTAGTGCCCGCCCGGTTTGAGCGTGCCGTAAACGAAAACAGAAAGATCAGCGCACATAATCCAGCATAATTTTTAACCACGGATGGACACAGATTAACACGGATTGCACTCAAATGGACTATGGTTAGAATAAAGAGTCAGGCTGAGAATGCTGAATCGCGCAGCCACTCACTCACCTCTTATCCGTGTTCATCCGTGGTTAAAATCAACGTCTGTCTCTAAGGTATTTTTATTCGAAGGTCCTTACTTCATTCGTTGCCGGACCGCTTCATACAAGCAAACCCCCGCCGAAACCGAGACGTTCAAGCAGTCCACTGTGCCCGCCATCGGGATGCTGATGAGGTGATCGCAGAGATCGCCTGTCACTTTGCGTAAACCCCATCCTTCACTGCCGAGCACTAGCGCGGTCGGTTGATCAAAATCAACATCATAGAGCATGTCATTGCCACGCTCCGAAGTGCCTACGATTTGGATGCGCTTATCGTGGAACTTACGAAGGAGCATGCCGATATTCTTTATCCGAAGGAAGGGCACATCGTCCGCGCCGCCGCAGGAGACGTCGCGCACCGTCGGTGTGATGCCGCAAGCGCCTTTAACTGGCGCAAGCACCGCAGTGACATTCGCGCCCGAGGCCGTACGTAAGCAGGCGCCGAGGTTGTGCGGATCTTGCACGCCTTCGAGCACCAGAATGAGCGGGTTCTCAGTGCGTTCGATCAGGTCGAAGAGATCGTCTTCGTTCTCAATATAGACAACAGTGGGTCCTGTCGAGTGACGAGGTGGACGTTTGATTTTATGTATAGAATTGCGACCCATAATAGCCGTGCTGCGCACGTAGTGAAAGGCCGTGCTGGGCACGGAGTGAAAGTGATCCGGCTACTTTTTAATACGCCGGGACGAGGAGTGAAGGTGTAGAAGTAACACTCTTGTCGCTTTAGTCGGTGGGGTAAAGCGGCAATCTGCGGCTTAGATATTCAATATTCTTGCTACGTTGACCTTCGGCGAGTTCTGTCGAATGCCGACCGGCATGTGCTACAAAAGCTCCGCTTGCCCGCTACCTTTCGGCTCCAGTCCGATGACGTGCCAACCTTTTTCGGTCAGCACGCGGCCTTGGGCGGTACGTTGGAGGTAGCCTTCCTGGATCAGGAAGGGTTCGTGGACCTCTTCGAGAGTGTGCGCTTCTTCGCCTACGGCCACTGCTACGGTGCCGAGGCCGACGGGGCCGCCTCGGTAGTTTTCCGCCATGATGCGCATGATCTGCTTGTCCATTTCGTCGAGGCCGCGTTGGTCGATCTCCAAGAGCTCCAGCGCGGCGGCGGCGGATGCTTGTGTAATCGTGCCGTTGCCACGCTGCTGCGCAAAGTCGCGGCAGAAGTTGACCAAATTATTAGCGATCCGTGGGGTGCCGCGCGCGCGGCGAGCGATCTCGGCCGCGCCGGCTGTTTCGAAAGCCACATCAAGGATGCCGCAAGTGCGCTCGATGATGCCCTGTAGGACGGCATGACTGTAGTAATTGAGGCGCGAATGCAGGGTGAAGCGGCTGCGTAGTGGCGCTGTCAGCAAGCCCATCCGAGTGGTCGCTCCGAGCAAGGTGAAGCGGGGGAGAGTGAGCCTCACGCTGCGGGCGTTGGGGCCTTGATCAATCATGATATCGATCCGGAAGTCTTCCATCGCCGAGTAGAGGTATTCCTCCACGTTTTTCGGAATCCGGTGGATCTCGTCGATAAAGAGAATGTCGCCCTCGTTTAGGTTAGTCAAAAGCCCGGCCAGATCGGCCGGCTTATCAATGACGGGCCCCGAGGTGATGTTTACCTTGGTGCCCATCTCGTTGCCGAGAATGAGCGAGAGCGTCGTCTTACCTAGCCCGGGAGGGCCACTTAAAAGGATATGATTGAGCGGTTCGCCACGATCCCGCGCTGCGCCGACCATCACCTTGAGGCGCTCGAGGGTTTTATCCTGCCCCGCGAAGTCGTCGAAAGTCAGTGGGCGCAAGGCTGACTCTTCCGCGTTTTCAGGCGCAGCCAGAGTTTGTTCGATGAATTCGGTGCCGGTGGGCGGATCTTCGGGAGAAAAGGACATTTTGTTTAAATTAAATGAGATCTATATAGTCTAATGTACCAGAAGGATTAAAGCACTTCACGTATCGATTGCCAATTACGATCAATCGCCATCACAAAAAGGCAATTCTCCGAGCGCGATGCCCAAAGCTGTCCAATGTCGTTTTTCTCTATTTCGGAGGCTGCTTCGGAGAGTTTGCCGCCCTTGTATTCAACTACTAGGATACGGCCATCTTTCAGCTTGGCTACAAAATCGGGATAGAAACGGTAGCGTGATGTGGGCAGCCAAAAGGAGCCGGGCTTCTTTTCCACGTTTCGCACCCAGTATTCGAGCTCAGGCATTTGATCTAGAAACATGGCGCATTCGAATTCTTCGCCTTGGCTCTTCATGTTGCCGATGACTCCGAAGAAATGTTTGTTGAATTGGTAGTAGCCGGAGTACGGATCGTCGTAGGCGTAGTGACCTTCGCGGAAAATAATGTCGTGCTTCCCAGCTTGGGTGACGACGTTACGAATGTTATCCAGTTCACCGAGGACTTCGTTGTTTTTGACTTCGTCTGCAAGGATCTCTTTGAAGGCCTGCTGTTGAACTTTTTGGAGTCCCGACTTCAGTTTATCTTCAACCGCTTTACGCAACCGGAACTTACGGTAAGCGAGTGTTTCGATGGTGAGTCCGCGCTGATTCATCAACTCTTCAAGCGTTCGTCGAATCCACGCAATTTTTTCGCCACGGCCTGCATACGTGAAGAGTATGTTGCTATCGAGCCAGCAAGTCAGGGAAAGTATATCCCAGCCTCCCTCGTCGTCGAGCAGGCTGAGTTGCGCTTCAAGTTCATCGTAGGCGCGGACATCAATTTTTTCCTTTTTATTGATACCAAAGCGAGCGCGTTGGATCGCTTCCTGATTTGTGGGGAATTCTTGCTCGCTTAGCGCGGGGTCAAAGCTTTCTAACTCCCAGTCGCCCTCAATGAGGGTGGTTTCGTCGAAGAGTGTGAGAAAGTCGCCTTGCTGTATGAGCAGTTGCGGCACGGAAAAGGTTTCGCCTCTGCGGCAGGGCGGTTGCGGTCTTTCGGGCGCTTGTTTCTCCGCTTGGAGGGTGAGCGCTTGCTCGATGCTGCTCTTGTGACTCTCATCTTTGAAAGAGCTGAGTATCTTCTTGCGCATCGCAGGGGGGATTTTGCCTTGCACCGTCATGCGTCCGGCTTCGGGGGTGACGTCGATCTTCTTGAGGTCAGCAGTTGAAAACACACTGAGATCTGGCGTACAGATGACGCCTTCTTCATTTTCAGGCAAAGGTAGCACGGTTTCCTCAAGTTGCGTGAAAAGATCATCCTCATTCTCCGTCGGTGCGATGATCAGTTCCTTCACATCCATTTTCTCGAAGCCGTTTTGCACGAGGCCATCGCGGAGGCTCTGTACGATCTCGCCAAATTGATTCGAGCAGGCGTAGGCGTAGGCGCGATTGAGCGTTTCGTGCTGCTTGCGTTTGACCGAAGGCATCCGCAGGACGCGCCCCACGACTTGTTCGACGGCGGTCGCACTGCTGCTGTTGCGGAAAGTCATCAGCACATAGGCCACGGGGCAGTCCCAGCCCTCGCGAAGCTTGTCCACTGTGATGATGATTCGGGGGAAGTCAGTGTCACCGACTTGGCGTGCGCCGAGCTCGTCTTTTTTGCCCGTGACGATTGCAATGTCTTCGGGGCTTTTCCCAAAGTCATCGATCAGTCGTTGTTTCACCACGTCAGGCGTGAAGGTGTCGCGCGTCTGGCTCTCTTTGTCCGCTTGGATGAAGAGCACGGGGCGTATCGCTTCGCCTGTCTGCTTTTGCTCGGCTTCGGCATCTGTTTCCAATTGATCGCGGCGTGTCAATGCGTCGCGCAGCACCACTTGCCAATCTTCATGCACAGCGAGCTCTAGCGGCAGCTTGAGCATGTCGTAGCTTTGCAGAGTCGAAGCGGAAATACTGCGAAGCACATTACTGGGAGCGTGCTTGCGGTCAGGCGTGGCGGTCAGCTCCAGCACCACAGAGGGACAAAAGCTAGAAAGGGTATCGATGGCCAGCGCGGTGCCTTCGTTGTGCGCCTCATCGACTACGATGAAAGGGCGTCGCAGGCGGAAGACATCGACGAGGGAGTGCTTGCCCACGACGGCTTTATCCGTAACTCCACGGAAGTGAGGCATGAGATTGCCGTTTTCTTTGTAGGCGGTCAGACCGCTGGTGTCTTCCCGCTTAAAGCTCTGCATCGTTGCGACGATGATGACGTGTCCCGTTTCCAATGTTGAAGGCTGCATGTAGAGCGCTTCGTTTACTTCCATCACAGTGAAATCGCCCACCTCACGGCGAATGGATTTATGCGCGGGGGACTCGGGGTCTTTCAACACGCGTAGCGTTTGCGTGCGGATGGCCTCGGTCGGCACCAGCCAGAGGGTGAGCGCGTACTCGCTCGGCAAGTAGCTGCGGGTGACGCGTTGGATGGCGTGGGCAGCTAGAAAGGTTTTACCGCCGCCGGTGGGCACACGTAGACAGACGAAAGGCGTGTCTTCAGCGGTAGGGTTGCTCTCGGTCGTCGGTAGTGGACGATAGGGCGCGGCAAAGCCGAGCCACGCCTTCGTGCTATTGGCAAAGGCCTTCGCCGGGCTGTCTTCGACCCGGCAGCCGTCGAGGAAGCCCTCAAAATCGTCGAGCAGTTCGCTTTGGTAGTCTTTGAGTTGCATGGTCAGTTTGTCGGGGAGGAATGTCGCTTTATCCTTATATGAGGTGCTTTATCTTTAATTTGGCCGTTTTTATCCTTAACTAGTGTTAATTGTTTGATAATTTGTTAAGTCGCTCTCTATCAACGCTTTTGGTTTTATCCTTATTTGAGGTGCTTTTATCCTTATTTTGTCCAAGGCGCTTTAATTTTCACATAAGTTGCTCAATTGCAGTAGTTAAAGTTGTTATCCTTATTTGGGGTGTCTTTATCCTTATTTGTTTAAAAATCGATAGAGCGCATGGGAATCACGTATTTTTTCGGACAGCCTTTCCACGATCCTAAGTTCGATGAGGTGTTTTAAATTTAGTCGTATCGTCTGCCCGCTCAGAGGCATGAGTTGTTCAAATTCAGCGACGGCCATGCCATAGACGAGGGTGCCGCCGCCTGCATTGAGCATGCCGATCAACTCATTGGCAATTTTGCTGGGCTTGGTCTCACGGCCTTTGCGCTCGAAATACTGGCTCTCCGGATTCGTGCGGAGGCCGTCTTCGGTCAGAGCTGAGTTGTATCGTGAGAGTGCCATGGTGAGTTAGGAGGTAGGGGCGTCACTTGTGACGCCCGCAGCGTTGTCGGCTGGATTCTCGGCGGGCGTGACAAGTCGCGCCCCTACGTTTGTTGGGCTAAACTGTGTCATAAGTCGATTGAGTAAGGTAATTGTTTGAATTCGATTTGAGCAGCTTTGAGGCGAGCAGGCTGGTAGCGGCTCCGCGCCCCGTAGATGGTTTTCAGGCCGTCGTGCGGGAAGTCGCGCTGCAAGTAGTCGAGCGTGCGTTGGTTGAGCACGTTGCCGCCGAGGTCGCTCCGGTCGTTGAGGATGCCATTGTAGAGCAGGTAAATGGCGCGGCCGTCGTGGATGCCGATCAGCGGCGTTTGCTTTTTCGGCGGCGTGTAGCCCGTGCCTGTTTCGACAAACCAAACGAACTCCGCCAGTTGGGCAAAGGTGACATCCTCACGAATCGCACCGTAGGCATCGAAGAGCGGCTCTTTACTCAGTCGGCAATATTGGAAGCCGCCCCCGAGCCCTGCGACTGCCTTGCCTTTGCTGTCCGTGTAGCCCTCGATTACGCGGCGGACGCGCTCGGAGGTAATGTCCTTGGCGATCTTTGGCTCCATCTCGACAAGGATAAATTTGCGGTCGCCCCCATCGGCAGCGTTTTGCTTGAGCACCGCATGGGCGGTCGTGCCAGAGCCAGCGAAGGAGTCGAGGATGAGGGAAGGGCCGTCGCTGGCGATTTGTAGGATGCGCTGAATCAGGCGGGTTGGCTTTGGGGTAGCGAATGAGTTTTCTCCAAATATAGAGATGATCTCTCTGGCAGAGTCCTGATTATCTCCAACCTCATCTCGAAACCATAGCGTGTCAGGTACGACTCCGTTTTGAACCTTGGTCAGGAACGACTTCATTCGCGGCTTTATTTGCTTACCTTCCGGCCCCCACCAAAGAAGGTTATCTTCAATATTTTTGAGAGTCCTTGATTGATCGTATGCCCAAACTCTGGATTTATCTGGCCAAACTGTCTCCCCCGTGAACGGATTTTTTATCGGATAGTATAGGTTAGGTCTTTCCTTGGAGGTTTTTGCGCATGTGTAAGCCACTGATTGCCAGACTCCCCGCTTGTCATCATCTGGATTTTTAAAAGCTTTGTTTTGCTTTTCATTCCTAGGAATTCTTCCAGGGACAAATCTGTTAGGGTTTTTGCAAAAAATTACGGTGTGATCGTGGCTAATGCTAAGAGTCTTACTGTCATTCTGCTTAGAGTATTTTTTTTGCCAAATCGCATTGGCAATAAAATTCTTTCTCCCAAAAATCTCATCCATCAGCAACCGCAACGACGCCACTTCATTATCATCAATCGAAATGAAAATTGCCCCATCTTCCGCTAAAAATTGTTTCAGCAGCACGAGGCGCGGATACATCATGCAGAGCCACTTGTCGTGGCGCGTGAGGTCTTCCGCCTCCTTGCCCACGGTTTCGCCAAGCCATTTGACGATCTCGGGGGCTTTGACGTTGTCGTTATACACCCAGCCCTCGTTGCCCGTGTTGTAGGGCGGGTCGATATAGATGCATTTTACCTTGCCCGCATAGCGGGGCAGCAGTGCTTTGAGCGCGTGGAGGTTGTCCCCCTCGACGATCAGATTGCCGCTTTCGGGGTCGCCACAGCTGAGTTCGGGGTCGGGCTCCAAGAGGCGAAAGGGCACCTCCTTATGGTGTTTAACGACGGCGGCTTTTCCGATCCAGTTGAGTTCAGGCATGTCTTGAGGCTTCGATGGTTGAAGCAGACATTTCGCCCACCGTGCGAGCCGTTCGCAAGACTATTCCCCGTGGGGGCTTCATTACGTTTAGTGTTGAAGGATTGGTGTAGCAACGTCGTGCTGCTAAGTAATGATAATCGATGAACAGGGTGTGCTTCCCATTGTAGTCTTTGAAAATGGTGGGGAGTGGCCTGAAGTGCTAAAGGTGGCTGCGCCGCATTTGGATAAAAGGGGTCTTGGCAAGTTTGAACAAGCGCTGGGGGACTCGGTGAAGACAGTTTTGGTGGAGCGTCACTATATCGATAAAGACTACCGCGATACGTTTTCGAACTACCACTCGAAGCGCTTTCAAACACCTGATTCACGCTGTAATCGCCTTCATTTTTTTAATGAAATATTCGATAAGGCGGCTTTGGTCGATGTTGAGCGTATGCAGCGTAGCTATTTGGGGTATTCGGTGGTTCGCCCGACGCGGCCTAATTGCGTGGGTCGAACTTTAATTTACCCGGTTGATTCTCGAATGGGTGAAGCTCACATTCGCACTTGCTCCGAGAAAATCCATTTGCTTGGCGTCTCTCTAGAAGTGCATGGCTTCCCGTTTATCAGCCTTTGCGGAAAGCTGGGGCAGCGACGCCGTACGACTCCAGTTTCCGATTTGATGATATCGATAGTTTCATCGCACCCTTGCCGGATAAAGTCTATCTCAGTCCGGAAGGATTTCGAAAAGCCGCCGAACTCTCGTTGGCAAAGTTTATCAATGAATCTCCTTCTTTGCAGGGGGAGACGCTGATGCTTCGTATCTTTTTAACGACTGGAACGTCGTTTAAGGGGCGCGTTTTGGAGCGAGGCATGGGGCATTCCTCTGTGGCTGACGTCTATCGTTATTTGCCGATGCCACATTTCGTTTGGGTCTGTGAGATTTCGAAACCTGCACTATTTGAGCAGCGCAAGGTGCTCGGTGAAATTATCTGGGATGCCACTCGGAACGGGTATGAAACTTCAGGCTTGGTTGCCTGTCATTTACCTGAGAAGCTAATTTTTGACTTGGGTTCGTCGCTGAACGGTGCAGAAAAACTCATTAAATCGGACTTGCAAAAGTTCACCCCCTATGATCTCTACGTGAGCAATTTAAGCCAAATCAACTAAAGGAAATCTTATGACTGACATGGTTATCGTCCCAGACCTCGCAGGCGACTTCGTCCCTGCTTTTGATACCGAAGAAGAGTACGCCCAGTTCCGTGAAGAGTTTTCTGAGGAAATGCAGGAGGTTCTTCTAGAGCAGAGTCGTGCGCGTGCGCGTAGCGAGGAAGAGATCCGGCGCAAGCGGGTTTTTTAGCTGCTTTGTGAAGATTGACTTATTTAGGCCTTCGCGAGCTGTAGGAGGAAGGCTTCGGTTTCCAAATTATCGGCTAGATTGACGGTGGAACTAGTTGGGCAACTCATAGGGCGTGGGGGAAGTAACTTGTTACACCTGATTTCTTCCCCGCTTTTGGTCGCTGCTGCATATCAAATATAAGAGGTGAGAGGGCTTCGTGAGTCAAGTTTTGGGATGCTCAGTCCGGGGTCTAAGCAAAGGCACGGGGAGTTTCGAGATCACTCCCTAATTCACCCAAAAAGGACGCTCTGAGCGTAGCGTCGCTACATAGATTGTAACGATGTCGCGTTAGCGACGTTTTCCCCGAACAGGTTCGTCTTGGGTTTTCTCGGTCTAGCGAGATCACAGGCCGCTGACCCACTGTCATTTTGGAACGCTGGCGACGCTGGCGCAGGTGTTGGCGGCGACAATATTGTTGGGGGTTCCAGCACAACTGGTTCGACTGGCTTGATTTCCTCCGAGGACACCGATGTAGGAAACACTGGTTCTACGTATAACTAGTCAGACTAAAAGTTGACCACCCCGAATCCGCCGAGGATATCTTGGCGACGCTGGTAGCTTTCCCATGCTTCCATTTGATCGGGTCTGAGTACGGATTGTATGGCGGTATCTCTCGCGGTGGCTTCGGCAATCGGCGTGGTATCGAAAACGTCTACACCTTCAAACTGCATCTGCTCGCGGTAGCCTGGCGCGCTGCGGGCGAATATCGGGAAGACGGCGTCCTGTTGTGCTTCGTCGAGCTCGACGACATCAGTCAGACCTTGTAGGCGTCGGTCGGCTTCTTCGGTCACGCGAACTGCGTTTTCTTCCAAGCGTATATCCGTGTAAGTGGCTTGCTGCTCTGGATCCAAGACGGCGAGGAAAACTTCATCGACATCGGGGTCTCCGCCCCGCTCTGCCTCCCACTGCTGTTGAAAGTATTCGGTCAGTGAGCTATCCTCATCGTTGAGAACTCTTTCGAGTTCATTTAGCTTTCCTTCTTGCTGTGCTCTCAGGCCTTCTTCGAGTCGAAGCCGCTGCCCATCTGTCAAGTTGAGCTGGTCGGCCCGCCCTTGTAGAGCTTGCTCGATTCCATCGCGAATCGCTTGGTCGCGGTTGGCTCTAATTTCGGGAAGGATCAGTTCTCTGAAGATTGGCTTTGAATAGTCGATCAGCTCGCTCGCGTTTTTAGCGCCTTTGTTCCGTGCCAACTGTCGGACGGCACCCGTGCTACGGTAGCGTCGTGCAGAATTTAAGTCTGACTTTAATTCACGGTTCTCGGCCGACATAAGTTCGAGCTGTGCGATCAGTATTTCGGGGTCCTTAGCTTCGATCATCCCGTCCCCGTCCTCTTCCGTTGTAGTGGCTGCGATGAAGCGCTCAGAGGGTCGGAGCATGGCATGGCCGAAGATGCCGATGCCGATGCCAGCAATCAGGACGAGAAGGTTCACGTTGCGTAGTTTATCAATCATGGTGGGTGAGGTCTTTTAGCTGACGGTGGTAACGAATCCAGTGCTGCATAATGAGAGGTAACACACAGAGATAGAGAATGATCGAGATAGCAAAGGCACCACTCATAAAGAAGGTGTAGATGGCGACGGTGCCCTCCATGCTCGCGGTAAAGGCATAGAATGGTAGCGCCGGGCCACTGAGCGCCATTAGATAGTAAGCGAGGCGACGGAGCACGAGTCCATCCGCTGCGGATAGAATGATAATCGCCACCAGTAGCGGCACTGTCCAGCCGTAGAGTATGGGGATAAATACGGCTTTAAAACCACCGCGCTCTAGAAGTTGCTGAAAGATTAGGCCCGGCAGGAAAAGAGCTAATGGGCATAGTATCCAGCCAGCTGGACGAAAGTCCATCGCCATGCCTTGAAACCATGCACAGTGGAAGAGGCTTTGTAGGAAGACCAGCCATGCGACCGAGCCAAGAAAACAGAAAGCTAGCGTCTGAGGGAGCGACGAAGCGGCGTCAGATCCCCAGGGTATCTTCTTCCAGCCTAGTTTACGCATTCGCCGTAGTTCTTTCAGCCGCGTGTCGCGCGACGGCGTGATCAAGCTGATCATCAGGCAAATCAGGATCAGTAGGAAGAGGCCAAAAATGCCAGGAATCGCTAAGGTCTGGCCTTCAATCAAATCTCGGACTTTCACGACAGTGTCTGCAATATTAGGATCAGCCCCCGAAAAGTTGTCGCGCAAGAACGGAGGGAAGATCTTTCCATCTGGAATCAGTGGAAGAATTGTTCCGAGAAAGACGGTGATGACCCCGGCAAGTGTGGCCACGGAAGCGTGCTTGCCGAGGAGGTGGGCGTTTTCATTGCGCCATTTTCTGAGAACAATCATCAGGAAAATGCCGAACAGTGAGACTTGCATGGCAATCGAGAAGAGCCAAACGGGGACGTTAAACTGGTAAAATTGAACGGGTTGTTGGAGTTCCCAGTCGGGCACGATGTTGGCCAATTCATCGAAGAGCACCGGGCGAATCGTCAAGTATTCAAAAAAGACGTACCCGATGTTTGATAGCTGCGGGAGAATAAAATAGAGCAGCACCATTAGTATCTGAGAAAGGAAGCCGGCGAGAAACCGTTGCTTCACGACCATGCCCGCGAGGAAACCCGTCATGTGGTAAAGCATGACGGCAGGGATCATGACGGCGTAGACTCTGCCGATTGTGGACAGTGGTATCTCGCCCGCGTAGATAATGTATCCGAGGAACGGTAGCGTGAGTGCGAAGAGCGCCCATTCTTGAACGGGCAGGCCAAAGAGATAACCCAGCGCTTTTGATAATGGCGACATGGGGGACAGGCGCTGATAGTCGAGCATACCTTCGATGCCCTCGCGCGTGATCCCTGTGGCCATGTTAAAGCTGCCCTTGAACATGAGAAGAGCGCATTGGACAATGATGATCGCGACAAAGGCAAAGCCGGCCGCTTCTTCAATGGACGAGCCTCCCCATTTCTGGGGGCCGAGGAAGGACATGAAAAAGACGAAGCCCGTGAGCACGAGCGTGACCGAGCCCCAAGCTATAAAGCTGACCGGGCGTAGGCGTGCTCGACAGTAGCGTAGGAAAATGGGATTCCGCCAGATTTGCCATGCGGGTGATTGATCCGACGGGTCGGCGGGCGTGCTTGTATTGGAGTGATCGCTCATGGCTTGTCCTCCAGGTTAAGGATGATGTCTTCGATCGTTGTGCCGCGCTCTGTAAACGTTCGGATGGGGACTTTGCGTTCGATCAGTTCGCGCAAGAGCTCCGTCTGCTCCGTTTCATTGCCGAGGTAATCGACTTTGATTATGAGGCCGTTAGCTTTCGCGGCTTGCGTGTGATTGTGCGCTTGTAGAAATTCGAGCGCCTCGGGGCAGGCTCGTTGAAGTCGGATCTCGAGTATGCGGTGAGTTTTGGCACCCAGTCGGTGCGCTACTTGATCGGGTGGCCCCGAATCGAGAAGTCGCCCGTGATTGAGGATTCCGATCTGAGTGCAGAGCTCCGAGAGTTCGCTTAAAATGTGAGAGCTGATCAGGACGGCGACGCCATCTCTGGCCAGATCCCGCAGGGTGTCGCGGAGCGCCACTCGCGAGGAAGGATCCAGTCCGCTGGCAGGCTCATCGAGAAGAAGCACCTTCGGCTTGTGTAGTAGACATTTGGCCAGAACGAGACGTTGTGTCATCCCTCTGGACAGGTTCTTGCAGAAGGCATCACGCTTATCAGTGAGGCGCACCCTCTCCAGGCATTCTTCGATGCGCTGTTTTCTCAATGGCCTCGGCACACCGTAGGCCGCGACAAACATTTCAAGAAACTCTCCGCATTTTAGATCCGTGGGGACGGGGGCTAGATCGGGCATATACCCAAAACGCCGCCGTGCCTCCTCCGGCTCTTCCGCAACATCGATGCCACAGATGTGGACGTTGCCGTAAGTCGGTTCTAGGAGGGTAGCGAGTACTTTGAAACTGCTGGTCTTACCCGCGCCATTAGGGCCGATTAGACCATAGATTTCACCCGGAGGCACTGCAAGCGTGAGCCCGTGCACAGCGGTGTAGGTTCCGTAATCGACTCGGACATCTGTGAGTTGGATCGCCGGGTGTGAAGTGTGCAAGCATGCGCGCTCGGGGCTGGGGGCAGTTGCGCTAAGCATTTTCATGGTGTGAACCTTGTGATCGATTGGATGTGTGGGCAAGCGAACAAGGAGAAGCAATTTGGTGAGTGCCGCCTTTGCCGCTTCCAAAAGTCTTTGCGCCCATTTTAGAAATCACGGCTACTGATGGTAGGGTTGGTATGTAGTGTCTGAGCTTATTTCCAAATTCCCGGAGGGCAGGGATTCTCGGCACTGTAACGTGCTCCAACAGCACGCGCACATGCGCATCTGCAAGCGCCGCATGATGTGCCGCTCAGTCAAGGGATCGGAGTTTCGAGTGGTCTATTTCTATGATGGCGAGGCGTTCGAACTCATGTATCTGGAGATTTGCTTCAAGGGGGATAAAGCGACTGAAGACAGTCAACGGCTTGATGCGTTCTGGAAGGAGAAGCTAAATAGTCTCGAAGCCGACGGGAGCTGAAAGAGGAAAGCCGTCCGTCACGTATCTAATTGGCCTCGGATGATGGCGACTGAAGTCGCCGCTACTGGCTTGAAGCCCTTAATCGCGCCATCCAGCAGCCGCCATTTTTCTTGTAGCGGACGCGGGAACCGCTTTCGAATCTGCCCTAGGGGTGGGCTTATCCCAAAGGCAGGTCGTGGATCGATTCTCTGACGTGGTAAACTGCTAGGAATTGTTTTGCTGTTTTTGGATCGGTGAGTGGGAAGCTGCCGGAGCGTATGAGTAGTTTCGGATCGTTGGTCAGTTGCACGGGGTGGGCTTGCTCGGCCTGGGCGGCCCAGTCGGCAAAATTCGCTGTGCTCGTTTTGCGTAATTGAGATTTGGATACGATTTGAAAGTAGCCGACGGAGCGGGGGGCGTTGTGTGACGCGAGCTCATGGGCGACGCGGCCCATCGTAAAGCGTGGGTTGATCTCGACGATGGTCTTGAGCTGCAGCTGTCCGTTGCTGTCGCGGTAGATGAGTGCGTCGATTCCGATCGGGCCATGGAAGTTGGCTGCGTGTAGGGCGGCTTCGAGGCGTGGGGCGACAGTCGTTTCGTAGTGGTGAAACACGCGTGGGCGGCCGTCGGTGCGTTCCATCAGGAAGCGGACGAGTTCTGGCTGGAGTCCTTTGCAAAATGCGTTGGTGAGGATGCCTTGAAACTGTCCCCGCGGGTTATTGACCATGCGCGTGGTGCCGATGTGTTTGAGGCCGTCGGCGCTCATCTCGTATTGCACGGAGAAATCGAAGACTCGATCGAGCCACGGCTCGACGATGATGGTGCCTTGTTGCGCCCATAGTAGCTCAAGCCACTTTAAGAGTGTGCCTGAAAGCGGTTCGTCTGCCAGCAGGCAGCGATTACCATGGGCTGCGGTGGCGAAGGGGGTTTTGCAGGCAATATTGGGGTATCCTAGGTCGGCGAAGTGCTGTCGGGCTTGTTGCAGCTCGCCGAGGTGGTGAACTGCGAGGCCGTAAATTGAGTCGGGTGCGATCCATTCGGTATGGTGGCACTCTGCCGCCAGTCTTTTGCCCCATTGCGCGCTCCATGTTTTGGAGTAGAGGGCGCGCAGGCCATCATTCCAGAGGGCGTCGGGTGGGCGGGGACGTGTGACACTGTGGAGGCTGCGTTCAAAAAAGGCCTGGCTGTCGGGGCTCCATGCCCAGGGGCGGAGCTCGCCGATCTTACGATTTAGATCGGGGGCGCGTTGGCCTGTGCCTGTGTTTGTTCCTGTGGCTGCGGGTTCGGATTCGTGAATCTCGGGGAGGTGGAAGCCGTAGCTCTGAATGGTGCTGAGGAATTCGGGAGTGGGGCGTTGCGACAGGATGAGCACATCGTCTTGACGCGAAAGGTAGGCGGGCAGAAAGGCGAGGTCGTCTTGTAACTGGGTGGCAGCCTTTGAGCTGTCCTCGTAATGGTTGCTGGCGGCACACTGCTCGGTGTTGGGATTAAACCACAAGACGTTCGGTGTGCGGCCACGTGATTGCTGGAAGATCTCGAGGTCGTTGATGAAGTTTGGGTCGAGCCCGGCTTTCCGTCGTCCTTCGGTGTTGAAATCTTTGCCCTTGGCACGTGCCGGGGAGAGGGGGAAGGCGAGGCGTTCGCGATAGGCCTCCCAATCTGTCTTGCCAGAGGCCTTCCAGCGGCGAAACCACTTGAGGCCGAAGCCGACGTGATCAATCTCGTCGTGGTAGATCTTGGTTAGAATCTTGGCGGTAGCTGTGTCGCCGACGGTGTCGAAGATTTTACCATATTCGCGGGAGTAATCGAGGTTGGCCTGCTCAAAGGTGAGTGAGAGCCTGGTGACGTAGTCGAGGGGGTCTTCCATCGAGGAGACACTTTTCCAAAAGTAGTCGTTGAGGGGGAGTTCGCCGAACTCGACGCCGCATTGCTCCATCCGGTGCATGTAGAGGCGTGTGTGCATCTGCTCATCTTTCAGGGTTTCCAGCAGTCCAAGGCGAAAACTCGCGGGTGCATTGGGGAACTTGAGGAGTGCGAGCGCCATCAGTTCGGTCGCGAGGAGCTCATGGTTGGCAAAGAAATGGAGTAGTTTGCCGCGTTCTTTCTCGTCGACTAGTTTCGCTTGGCTCGGGTGTTTGGCGCGCACCCCGTCGTCGCGCAGCACGAGGTGCTTGGGTCGAGTGAGCTGGCGCGGCGTGACGATGGCATGGCCCGGCCTGGTGTCGATAATGTCTTCACGAGGAAAGCTTAGCTTCGCTTCGATCGTGGTGCCGAAGAGAACCTGTTCCGCAAATTCCTGAAGTTGTATGGCCATAGGTCTCGGCGGGAGCTTTTGGACGCGGGGGTCTGATGGCAAGTGAATCGTCGGTGGCCGATTGTTTCGGCTGTCGGGTGAGGCGGGACTCCAACCCGCTCATCCGTGGTTGAAAAAAGCGGGCACTCACGGGGACTAAACTCACCTTAAAGCGCCTCAAAGTCTCTGTTCGCGGCGATGTAGAGCGGGTGCTTCGGCGTTTGATTGGCGTTTTTTCCGAGGCAGGCAATGTTCAGGTTCGGTAGTTTGCGGTAAGGAACCATTAGCTCTAGGAATGCGACTTGGCGATTCCCGTGGAGGCCGTGGTTTCCCCAGCCGCCGATGATGTCTAAGCTGCCTTGGTTGAGTTCGTAGGCCTCGGTGATCGCTGCTTGGATATATGCATCGTTTTCGGGGCCGATGGGGTCTGCAACCGCCATCATGTCTTTGGGGTCGGTCGCGCGGTAGGCGAAGATGTTGAGCATCAGAAACTCGTTCGCGCCGAGGCGCTCGCTGAAGGATTTGATCCGTGTCAGTGTCGGGTCGAGTTTGTTCTCATCTGCGGTGGATGGATTGAGACAGATGAAAATCGCTCGCCGCCGTTCGAAGAGTTCGTCCCACCGGTGGAGGAGGGTGTAGCGATATTTTCGGCAGTCCGAAAAGCTGCAGGCGTTTTGCATGCGTGCGTCTCTACTTCACGTTGTTGACCGTGGTGCCCGGCCAGTCGTCGGTGCGGAAGGGGGTAACGGGCAGGCCATTGCGGTCTTGTAAGTTGACGACGGGGTTGGTTGCCCAGCCGTAACGAACCGCGACGGGATTGAGCACGCTGGGGCTGGAGACTTCGACCTGGTTCTTGCCGATGATCTTGGCATCAGCCCAGACGAAGACTTTGTCTTCACCGGCGATGGCGAAGCCTTTGGGCTCTTTCACGTCGTAGGCGTAGAGTCCTGTATTACTGACGTGGTCGAAGGTGAGGGTGATGACGTTGTCCTTTGTTTCCATCGATCCGTAGCGCGGACTATTTGAGGCCATCGTGTAGCCGTAGTCCTTAGCCAATGCGAGGCGCGCGAGACGATTGGCCGCAGTTTGCTTGTCGCGCGGGTGGATGTCGCGGCCTTCGCCGGCGTCGATGATAACGGCTTCGCCAGTGTTGGGGAGTGCGAGCGTCATGGTCTGCGCTTCGCGCAGTTCAGCCCAGTCGCTCTCAGCGGGATTTTCCAGCTCCTCCCTGAAGTCGGCCAGTTGCACCCAGTAGAAGGGGAAGTCGCCCTGCTGCCAGAGCTCGCGCCATGTGGTGATCATGAGGGGGAAGAGGTCGCGGTATTGGTAGGCGCGGCTGGCGTTGGACTCGCCTTGATACCAGATGACGCCGCGTATGCCGTAGCCAATGGTGGGATTGAGGACGCCGTTAAAGAGATTACCTGGGCGATGTTGTCCTGCGCGAAAGTCTCTTGGCCAGCGCTTGTTCGGCTTTGGCTTGCCTGCGGCTTCCCATGCCTTGAATTCAGCTATTTTGGCGGCATGCACCTCGTCGGTGTAGGCGGCGACTTTGGCATCCCAGGAGGCGAGCAGTTCGGTATAGCCGCCGTCCGCTTCGAAGGTTTCGCGCGGGATCCATGCATCGGCGGCCGAACCGCCCCATGCGTTGTCGATCAGGCCGACGGGCACGCCAAGTGTATTGTGGAGGCGCTTACCGTAGAGATAGCCGACGGCCGAGAAACTGGCCGCGGTCGCGGGGGTGCAGGCTTCCCATTGCCCGTTGAAATTATCCTGCGCTTCTTGGGTGCCGACTTGAGGCACGGAGATGAGGCGGATTTCGGGATAGTTAGCGGAGGCGATTTCGAGCTCTGCATGGTTGGCTTGTTTGACTGACCACGCCATGTTGGACTGGCCGGAGCAGATCCAGACCTCGCCGACGAGGACATCTTCGAAGGTGATGGTGTTGTTACCTTTCACTGTGAGCTCGTAGGGGCCGCCGACTGTGAGCGGATCCAGCTTGATGCGCCAAGTGCCGTCTGTGGCGGTTGTGGTGCCGTGCGACTGGCCGTCGATCGAGACCGTCACTTTCTCGCCAGCATCAGCCTTGCCCCAGACAGGGTTGACTTGTTCGCGCTGCAGCACCATGTGATCGTCGAAAATATTCGGCAGTGAAACATCGGCCTGCAGGGAGAGGACTGCGCTAACTAGGCAGGCAAGGAGGGTGAGGTGGGTTTTCTGTGGGGTCATAAGCGGGTTAGCTAAATGTAAATGCGCAGGTCTGGGAAGGTTAAAGGTGCCTGCGCGGTGTGTGGTGGCTGGCGTAGCCTCAAAACTCTATTTTGGGGAGCGTTGGAGTGGGGGAGCCGTTCTGCCGATTCGACCTCGGTTCAGAGAACCGAGGCTACGGCGTAGCCCCTTTTTGAAATAATTATGCACCCTGACCTAGTTTAGGTGATCAGCCCATCCCGCCGCAGCAGTGCCTCCGGATCTGGGGCGCGGTGCATGAAGTCTTTATAGAGCTTGGCGGGGTCTTCGGAGTTGCCCTTCGATAGGATCTTGGCGCGGAAGTCGCGGCCGGTTTCGCCGTTGAGGATGCCTTCCTTTTGGAAGCGGGTGAAGGCGTCGGCGTCGAGCACTTCCGCCCATTTGTAGCTGTAGTAGCCGGCGGCGTAACCAGTCGGGCTACTGAAGAGGTGGCTGAAGTTGAAGAGGTTTGCTCTGGGCTTCGTCTTATACTCCGCGCTGTAGCCTTTGAGCACGTTTTCAACGAAAGCGTCGAGGTCTTCCTTGGCCGACTCCGACCAGCGCATGTGCAGCTCCAGATCCATCTTGCCCATGGCGAGTTGGCGGACGTTGGCGCTGGCTTTCATATAGTTGCGCGCGGCCAGCATCTTATCGAAGAGGTCTTGTGGGATCGGTTCGCCGCTCTCGTGGTGGCGGGCGAAGAGATTGAGGCTTTCGCGTTCCCAACACCAGTTTTCCATGATCTGAGAGGGCAATTCGACGAAATCCCACGGCACGTTGACACCGTTGAGTGACTTAACTTCGACCTCACCACAGAGATGGTGGAGGAGGTGGCCGAATTCGTGGAAAATGGTCTCGACTTCGCGGTGAGTGAGGAGCGCGGGCTTGTCGCCAACCGCCAGTGTGAGGTTCCCGCAGATCAGACCAAGGTGGGGGGTGCGCGCGCCGATGGAGGCATCGCGGTTGCCAGTCAATAGATAGTTCATCCACGCGCCGCCGCGCTTAGGCTCGCGCGGGTGCCAGTCGGCGTAGAAGGAGCCGAGGTGCTCGCTAGTCTCGGAATCGTAGAGGTCGTAGAATTTAACTTCGGGGTGCCAGATCTCGACTGCGTCGAGAGGTTGAGTGGTTGAGTCGCTGAGTCGTTGAGTGCTTGTGTCTCGTTCCTCAATGCGCAAACCGAAGATCTTCTGCGCGATCTCATACATACCGCTGATCACCCGGTCGATCGGGAAGTAGGGGCGGAGCACTTCTTCGTCGAAGGCGTAGTTGGCTTTACGCTGTTTCTCTGCCCAGTAGCCGACCTCCCATGGTTCTAGAAGTTCTGCGTCGTCGCCTGACTTGAAGGTGCGGAGTTGCTTGGCCTCGGTCTCGAATTGGCTGCGGACTTTATTGAAAATTTCGTCGCCGAAGCTGAGGGCGGCCTGACCTGAGGCGGCCATGCGGCGCTCGGTCACGTGATCCGCGAAGTTGTCCTGCCCGACAAGCTGCGCAAATTCGTGGCGCAGATCGAGGATCTCGAGGACGAGTTCACGGTTGTCTTGTTCGCCACCGCGCCCGATGGCGGCGTAGGCCTGCCAGACTTCTTTGCGCAGTGCGTCGCTGTCTGCGTAGGTCATTACGGGGATGTAGCTCGGAGCTTGCAGGGTGAAGCGCCAGCCTTCTTTGTCCTTTTGCTTCGCGCTTTGACGAGCGGCATCGAGGGCAGATTGTGGTAGGCCAGAGAGTTGTTCCTTGTCGGTGACAACTTTCTCCCATGCATTGGTGCCGTCGAGGCAGTTCTCGGAATATTTTTGAGTGATCTCGGCTAGTTTGCTCTGAATCTCGCCTGCGCGTTTCTTTTTCTCGGGCCGAAGGTCGGCACCTGCCTCGCGGAAGTCGGCCAGAGTCTCTTCGATGTAGCGGTGCTTGGTCGGGCTGAGCGTCTCGGTATCGCTTTGAGCGCCGTAGGTTTTGAGTGTTTCCCAGAGTGCTTCGTTGAGCGGGATGCCGGCAGAGAATTCGCTCACTGCGGGCAGCATTTTGTTATGCGCTGCTCGAAGCTCGGGGCTGTTGGCTACGGAGTCGAGGTGACTGACGAGTCCCCAGGCGTGGTTGAGCGTGTCGAGCCCATCGTCGAGTGCGACGAGCGTATTGGCGTAAGTCAGCGGCTCGCTCTGTGAGGCGACGGCATCGACGGCGGCTTGCGCATCATCGAGTGCCTTGGTGATATCGGCCTCGATGTGCTCGGGCGTGAGAGTTGACCACTTGATGTGGAAATCGTTCGTAAGAAAAGGATGCATATAGAATGGCGAAGGACGGATGACGAATGGCGAATAAGAATATGATGGATTGTTTGAGGTCTTGATAGAACTGATAACGAGTAAACCGACAACTTGGAAACTGAATGAGTTGCAAAGAAGCGAGAGTGTTTTCAGTTTTAAGACCTCTTATTTAATTTTCACTTCTTGTCCCGGCGTATCGAAGAGAAGCCGGATCACTTAAGTATGGCACGCTATCGATCCTTTTTATTCCCTGACGCTATCGTAGAGGAAAACTCGCTGACTTTGGATGCGCGGGAGAGCCACCACCTGGTGCGTGTCTTTCGGGCGAAGATGGGCGAGACGGTTGAAGTGCTGGACGGCAAGGGCACGCGCTATCTGGGGCGGATCGCGGAGGTGGACGCGAAGGCGGCGAGAGTTGCTGTGGATTCTATCGAAAAGACTGAAGAGTGCTTGCCTCGGGTGACTTTGCTTCAGTCCATCCCGAAGGGGAAAACGATGGATCTGATTTTGCGCATGGCGACGGAGATCGGCGCGGCGCGGGTGCAGCCCGTCTTCACTGATCAGAGCGATGTGCAGATCAAGGGCGAGCGGCTGCTTTCGAAAGTGGAAAAATGGCGGATCACGATGATCGAGTCCTGCAAGCAGTGCGGCCTCGGTTATGTGCCAGAGCTCGCCGCGCCAGTTTCGCTGGCCGATTGGCTGAAGGGTAATCCGCAGAGTGCGGAAGCGCTATGGATTGTGGCTAGTTTGGAAGAAGGGAGCCGCCCTTTGCGTGAGGTTTTAGAGGCGGCGGCTGGCGACTTGAAAGAGGTCGTCGTGGCAGTCGGGCCCGAAGGCGATTTTACACCGGCGGAATATGCGGCGCTGGGGGGGACGGGCTTTGTATCTGTGAGACTGGGCTCGAATGTGCTCCGCGCAGAAACGGCGGCGGCCTATATTTTGAGCGTGGTCGATCAGTGTGCGAAGCCTTAGAGTGTCGCTTCTACTCAGCTCAGTTCGAAGCCGACGATGGTGATGTCGTCTTGTTGGTCGGGCACCTTGGTGTATTTACCGACTGTGTCGTAGAGCGTATCGATGGTTTCTTGAATCGGCTTATTTGAGAACTTCTTGAAGCATTCCATGACTCGTTCCATGCCGAACTCTTCGCCCTTTGGATTGGAGGCTTCGACGATGCCATCAGTGAACGCGTAAAAACGGTCGCCGACATGGAGATCGATGGCTTTGGCGCTTGAGGCCGTGGTGCCAGGGATGCCCATCACGGTGCCGTTGGGCAATTCGATCAGTTCGATCGTGTCCTCCTTTTTGTGGTAAATGAGCACTTGGCGGTGCCCTGCGTGAGAGAGGATGAGCTTACGGCTACCGTTGTGCTGGCGTGCGCCGAAATGCCCCGCCAGCCCGGTCACGAAGCCGCTGTTCATGCGGCCAGTGATCCCTTCGTTGACGGAGTTGAGAAAGTCGCGAGGATTGTCGTTATAGACTTCGGCGCTGTGCGCGGTGAGGTATTTGATCAATACCGTGTAGAAAGCAGCGGTGACGCCATGTCCGCAGACATCGCCCATGAAAAAGAGTAGGCAATTGCTCGGGTTGCGGGGGAAGTTGATCATGTCGCCGCCGACCATCGTCATGGGTTTCCAGAGGTGGGCGATATCGACGTGCTTGATATGTGGCACGCGGCCGGGGATCATCACGCTTTGCACTTTCATCGCGCTTTCGTAGTCGGAGCGCATAATCTCGTTTTGCTCGCGTAGGCGTTGCTCGCTTTCGGTCAGTTTTTCTTGAGCGAGTGTCTCGCTAGTCACGTCGCGCGAGATACCGATGATGCCGGCCAGTTTACCCGAGCTGAGGTAGAGTGGCGCTTTGGTCGAGGAGACCCAAGTGGTATCGCGATCCTCCCAGGTCTCTTTCTCAATTTTGTTAATGATCGCTTTCTCGGTGCGGAGAATTTCCTGCTCGTCGTCGTAGGCTTGCTGCGCGTGCTCGCCAGTGAAGAGATCGAAGTCGGTCATACCCTCCAAGTCGTGCCGATTCTTATAACCGTGCATATCGGCGAGCGTCTGACTGGCGGCGATGAAGCGGCTCTTTTTATCCTTAATATATATGCGGTCGGCCGTCTGCTCCATCAGGCTCTCAAAGAGCCGCTTGGCCGAAGCACGCAGGAGCATGGAGTTTCCATCTGGCGCGATTTTGGCCGTTTTCTTCATTTAGAATCAATAACTTTGTTTCTTACAGACAAATGGCAAACCTAGAGCTGTGGATTTTCGCTATTTATATGCCACCGGGTTTGGGGGAATTCCTAGAGTCATTTGGAACCGATTTGGTTCCCGGCTTCGCGCTGACTACAGCTGGCAGGGCTGCTCAATGAACTGCCACTTAACCTGGAACTTGGCGGCGACTTCGGCGGCCAGCGCTTTGACCCCAAAGACCTCGGTCGCGTAATGGCCGCAGGGGTAGAGGTTGAGCCCGAGCTCCTGCGCCATGTTGAAATGGTGTTGGCGCAGCTCACCGGTGATTAGTGTGTCGATGCCGTTTTCGACCAAATGGGGCACTGCGCTCTGGCCGCTGCCTGTCAGTATACCGATGCGCTTGGGCTTTTCGCTGCCATACTCAATGGCTTGATAGGTGTCGGGGAAGAGTGCTTGGAGCTTCTTAGAGACTTCGGCGCGTCCCCCCAGGGGACCCAGCGCGATGGTGGCGATATCGTTGCCCTCGTAGTTGAGGAAGGTGCCGATCTTCTTTAGATCGAGCGCTTTCGCCAGCAGTGCGTTGTTACCGATATCGGGGTGGCAATCGAGTGGGAGGTGAGCGCCGTAGACCGCAAGGTTGCCGTCGAAGGCGGTCTTTACTTTGCGGGCGTTGGTGCCAGTCAGCGGCGTCGGCGGTGTCCAAAAGAGGCCGTGGTGGCAGATCAGGAAATCGATGCCCTCTGCGATGGCTGCCTCGAAGGGGCGTTGCCCGGCATCCACGGCGGCGCCGACCTTTTTAACGGTTCCGTTATTCTCGACCTGTAGCCCGTTAAAGGCACCATCGAAGTCTTTCACTTCCGCGCGGCGGGTGCGTTGATCACAAAAGGCGACGATGTCTTGGAGTTTGGCCATAGCGGTAGAGAGTGGTGGTGGACGTGATCGGTGTGAAGTAAGAATTTGCCAACACCATTAAAAAGACACGGCTTTTTCATTTGACGGTGTGATTTGCGACTAGCTGGTATGCGAAGCTGATTTTATGTTGTGCCCGTTGCTTGATTCCAGCCCACGATTCTTGAGGCAAAAGTTGCGCCTTGATTGTGAGC
>Ga0222662_1000282_pt1 | contig 46686 bp, 39 predicted proteins | sample AntAcemetagen600_FD_179821 | JGI IMG/M metagenome (GOLD analysis project Ga0222662, IMG submission 179821) | Saline water microbial communities from Ace Lake, Antarctica - #600 | ecosystem: Environmental > Aquatic > Non-marine Saline and Alkaline > Saline | place: Antarctica: Ace Lake... | reverse complement strand
GTTTCTGATGATTCGACTTTAGTTCTATTCATTGGTGGTTTCCTTTCGGTTTTATCTCCACGATAGCTTGGTCGCTATCAGGAGGGAAACCACCTTAGACTTTTAACAATTCACGGGACGCTGCCTTTATATCTGATGCACGCTGAAGATTTGGAGACATGGATAGATCCATGTCTAATCAAGATATAAGATCGCCCAACGAGGGCACACACATACAGCCTCAATTCCTGAGGCTACCCAAACCGGGAACTCAGTGCTTACACACCGGGTTGTCCCGTTCAACGCTCAACGAGCTCATACTGCCGAACGAAGCCAATGGCTTCAAACCGCCGGTCAGGTCAGTTGTGCATAAAAAGAAATATGCCGTGCGCGGCATCCGCCTCATCAATTTCCGCAGTCTAATCGACTACCTTAACAGCCTCCCAGGCTGGGAGCCGGTTCGCAAAAAAACGGAAGGTGAGAATCGATAATGGAAACTTTGTTAAAGTTCCCGTGCGATTCGTTCGGCAAAAACCGAGCTAGCTCTATGCTAGCCGGGGGACTGTCGGGGTTCTGTCTAACAGAACTACAACTGATTAATTGTGGAGGTGCGGCGGCCGAAGGGCTTGCCAAGTCCTCCCCAGTAAATGTCACTGTGACTCAATGCCCGCGTATCGTTGGAGGTGACTCCTCCATGGTGCGAAGCCGGGTTAAAGCGGAGAAATCTGGAAATATGACCGGACTATTTGCAAGGGAGCACTCTAAGGCCAAGGAGAAGCTGAATCTTGGATACTGTCGTAAAGAAGAAGTTGCTTACTATATTTGCAGGCAACTATTGACTCGGAGGGAAGTGGTCTGGGAATGCCACTTCCGCCATTCTTTCCGCAGGGGCATCATGCCCACGTGCGGACCGAGTCCGGCAGAATTGAGGGGCCTAAGGAGCGCGATTACAGTTAATCGGAACGAAGTAACTCTTGGTGAGTGCTTGCCCCACATGGGCAAGGCGGTAGTCAGCCGCAAAGCGCCAATGAGCAGGATTGTGGGAGAAGCCAATGCCCCCGGGAAAGCCGGATGGATATGCAGACGCCCACACTATGAATACCAAAATTCGCAAGTAGGTTATATAATATGACGAATGCACAAGCAGACGATATTTGGACGAGCTCTCCTTGGCGCAAGCCAAGGAAGGCAAAGCTCCGCACCCAAAAGCGAATTTTTACAGCAAATAAGAACAGTGACGAGAAGACTGCCAGAAAGCTTCAACGTCTAATGCTACAGAGCAGAGACATGAAGTTACTCGCAGTCAGAAACGTCACAGAAATGTCTAAAGGCAGAAACACTCCCGGCATCGACGGGGTGTGCAATCTGTCCTCCAAAGAAAAGCTAGAACTAGTAGAGAATCTAACACTCGACCAACGCCCACGCCCAGTGCGAAGGATACAAATCCCAAAGGCTGGGTCCAACGATACCCGTCCCTTGGGCATCCCAACCATACGGGACAGGGCAATGCAGTCACTGATCAACATGGCATTGACGCCTCAACTAGAGGCAATGTTCACCACACAAGATCAGGACACCTACGGGTTCAGGCCGGGAAGATCACGCAGTGATGCCATCCGCGCCACTTGGAACTTCGTAAATAAAGTCGAAGGAAAGTTCATCGCCAAATGTGATATCGAGAAATGTTTCGATCGAATAGACCACGAGGCACTACTAGCAAAGATCGAGACACGGCCCGAAATAAAGCGCTATATAAAGCGCACGCTTAAAGCGGGCATCAACGAAGACCAAGTTCACACCCTCTCCACTAGAGGAATGCCGCAAGGCAGCCCCATATCCGGGCTATTACTCAACTGGGCCTTAATGGGCATCGAACAATACATCTGCGATCAGTTCCCCAAGACCAACGTGGTCGAAGGGAACAGACTTAAGTGGACACCCAGCGTGATCCGCTACGCAGACGACGTGATAATTATCCACCGGGACCATGAGATTCTGAAACAGTGCATCGCACTCGCAGATGAATTCCTCGGCCCCCTCGGCCTCAACCTGAATCCAAAGAAAACACAGATCCGCTCGGTTAAAGACGGAGTCGACTTCCTAGGATACACCATCAGGCAATTCCCTAAAGATCCGGGACAAAAGAAAAGCCGCAACGGATTCGTCACACTCATAGCCCCAAGCAAAGCGTCCATCAAAAGACACTACCGCTATATGGCAGCTATCATCGATCGACATAATGCTAAATCACAAGAGGACCTGATACTCGCCCTCAACCCAGTAATCACTGGATGGGCAAATGCCTACTCTGATGTGAATGCATCTAAAGCCTTCAATAAGCTGGACCACGATCTCCATCAAAAACTGAGACGCTGGACCAGGCGCAGGCACAACAACAAGCCCTGGAAATACATCCGGGCAAAATACTTCAACAACGGCAGGCCATGGATCTTTAGATCTACCGCCAAGGATGCGACCGCCCTAGCCAAACACTCGGAGACACCCATACGTCCCCGGGGCAAGGTTCCAAAGGCTCATAGCGCATTCGATCGATCAGGATGGAAGCGCACAACGCATCCACTAGCTCAGAAGTATGCAGACGACCATAAAGACATAAGTGATGCGTGGGAAGACCTACGCACAGACGCTGAATTCATAGAGGAGCCGGATGAGCGCGAAATGTCTCATGTCCGGTTCTGAAGACCAGCTGCGACGGTGACGTCCCAGTTGAGTTTTAACTCAAACAATAACTCAAAAAGTTAAACACCATTATTAATAAATCACCATGAATACTGAAATAAAAACGCCCGACCAATTGTCGGCACAAAATGAAATGCAAACACCTGCGGCTCTCGCAGAGACCTATGACATTCCAAGGAAAACCGTCCTCGATTGGATCAAATCGGGAAAGCTCCCCTCGACCTCTCGAGGTCAGGGTGGAGGCAAAAGGTATCTGGTCGAACTCAGCGAATTTGAAAAATTCGTATTCAGTCCAGCCGCAGGTAAACACGAACGGAACTACAACGACATCATGGAGGACCTCCAAGAAAAAGGCATGGACGCCCTAAAAGAAAGCATGACGCACTCGGCTCCCCTGAATCATCCAGGGAATGACGAGACGCAGGAGGACGACAGTCTGCTAGCATTGACATCCCCTTGTGAGGCAAACAATGCGCCCTCCCCGACGGAGGGCGTATCACCTGAGCCTCCCATCAAGAAAGAAGCACCTGAGATCGCTGTAGATCGAGATGACCTCCCGGCGGAGCCTGAAAGGGACACAGTGCCACTGGAAGCCACCATCAAAATAGACTCGATCCGGGATGAACCGAACCTTCAGATGCGAACGCGACTAGATCTCAAAGTCGTCCAGGAATACGCCACTGCAATTGAGGATGGCGCTACATTCCCACCGGTCGATGTATTCGAATGCGAAGGGCCCAAAGGCTACTACTACTTAGCTGATGGATTCCACCGCGTCGCAGCGGCGAAGGCTGCAGGGCAGACCGAGGTGCATGCTCGCATCCATCCTAGAGGATTTAGCGAATCTATGAGTTTTGCCTTAAGCGCTAATTCCGAGCATGGCCTACGCCGAAGCAGCGCAGATAAGCGAGAAGCCATAAAGGTCGCACTCAAGGTATTCCCGGAACTTAGCAATGTGGGAATCGCACAGCTATGCTCGGTCTCCGAAAGTAGCGTAAGGAACTACCGGGAGAGTTCGGACGGCATGGGCAAGCGCCTTGGTCGGGACGGCAAACTGCAAGCGGCTCAGAAGAAACCCGTATCCGCCTATAAACGCGCTAAAAGCGCAATAACCCGAACACGGTGCACACAACTCGATGCGATCAAGCTCATCGCGTGGCTGCAACAGCACTACAAGCTCAACATGGATGCCAGTTTCACAAACAAAAGCACCTAGCTGAACGCATCCTATAAAAATAAAATTGAGGCCCTTTCCAACGAGAGGGCCTCTTTCTTTTACCTTAGTCCGACACGACACTGACCATGCCATCAACCGCCTTGCGTTGGCTTTCCAAGTTCAAATGAACGTAACGCTGATGAATCTCGTCGCTGGAATGTCCGCTCATGGTTTTACGCACATCGGCTGAAACATCCGCATTCGCCAGATTCGAGATCATCGAATGGCGCAGACTATGAAAACCGAGCTTACGAAACTGCCGTCCCTTGCCCGTCACCTGCTTGCCAAGAGGCACCTTAATTTTAGCCTCCGACATCAGGCTGGTGAATGCATTGCTCAAACCACCAGCAGACCCAGAAGTCTTACCAGCCAGCGCAGGAAAGAGAGGAGCCTTTTCGATTCCCGCAGGTTGTGTTTTTAACCAGGCAAGAATGTCCGGGTGCAGAACAATCGAGGTTTCCGGATTCGCCTTACGCTTACGCCCCGCCGTTTTCTGTTCAAGGAAAGTCACCACCCCCGCCTCCAGATCAATGTTCTCCCACAGTAGATTCGCGGCGTCGCTCAGTCGCATCCCACAATGATACCCGAAGAGAATCATGCCAAACCAGTCCGTATCAGCCTTTGCAAGTAAAGCCTTAACCTGCTCTTCGACAAATGGGATTCGCTCCTCAGACAATGCGTTGAGTGCATCTACCGCTAGAGCTGGATTCGAAAGAGCAAGCCCCTTTCGGTGCGCCGCTGCAAAAATCGAAGACAGCACCTTAAGAGCAAAATCGCAGGTCGAAGGACTCTTACCGAGTTCAAGCTCAGCCTTAACAAATCGTTCAATCTCAAGAGGCGTGACAGTGCCGATAGATCCACGCCGACGATTTGCCGTCAAGCTTCCCAAGAACCCCTTGGTAACAGGTTTATACCGGGCAAGCGTGGTCTTCGCCGTGCCAGTGGTTTTTTTCATCTCTATGTATTCCTCGAAGAAGTCCTCAATCGAAGCGACCAACAACCGCTCCCCTGTAGAACGTTCTAACAGCTCACCCAGATTTTTTAAGATAACAGCCTGTGTCAGTTCACCATGACGCGCCTTCTCCGCCATCCGCTCGGTCTCGTGAGCCATCGCCAAAGCCTGCTTATGATTTGTCTGCTTCGTCGACCGCATCACCACGCGCCCATCCTCTGCACGATATTTCATCATCCAGTAAGGGGAATTCGGTTTCTTGCACACACTCGCCATATTTCGTAACTCTTTGATAAAGTTCTACCAAAAGTTCTACCGTCCAGTTACGAATGTCAACATCCGAGGATGTGCAACCTATTGATTAACAACATCCACAACACTCCACGACATGAAAGATGAAAACAGTAGTTCTATCCGTTGAACTACAGGGACTGGCCAAGACTGCTAAAAGTAGAAATCCCGCCCCACCTTACAAGCGCAGATTCAGAAACAAGTCCGCAAATACAAACGGAATTCGCCTTCCAATAAATACCCTGCGTATCTATTGCTCTTTATTGCTCCGCAAATACAAGCGGAATCCACCCATCAATAAATACCCTGCGTATTTATTGATAGGTGGATCTACTGCGTCAGTCACGAGCCAGCGAACGCATCCCAGTTCGGTTCAACCGTAAAATGGCATTCGATTGGAGTCTCCCGCCAGGTTGATCAAATATTGTGATTAATCGTAGAAAACCTAACTTCTTTTCAACCATGAAAACATCCCCTAAAACCCTCTTTTCACTCGGCCTCTGCACCCTCTTTGCCGTGGCTCACACCCACGCACAGGTCACTCTTGATGACGACAATGCCAGCGACATAGTCTACGACAACGGCATTCAAGAATTCGATAATGGCTCCACGACTGGTGGCGGCACTGGATTCGGTGGCTGGGTTTTCGGTGCCAATACTGTTGGTAACTTCGACATCGCATCAGGCGGCAGCAATGGTGGCACCGGGTCAATCGATGTTACGGGCGAGTCTTTTCGCCTCTCCGATGTCGGCGCCAGCGGGAGCTTTATCGACGCGATTCGAAATTTTGACGATGGCCCGCTGGGTGTCGGACAGAGCCTCTCCTTCCAAATGGACGTCAATTTCCGCGATGGCTTTAAGGGCGTAAATGTTCGCGGAGCCGACTTTTCGACTACGATTTTCAATTTTGAATCCTCTACCAACGTTGATGGTGGCGACACCGATGGCTATAAGGTAAATACCGCTGCCACGGGTGCTGGTGAGCTTTTTGGGAACGCCTACGACGCTGATACCGTGTTTACACTCATTTTCACACAGACCTCCTTGGCCAACGGCGATTGGTTCATCACGCGCAGTGGTGGATTGAGCGGAAGCGAATTTGGAACCTACGCCGGACAAATCAGCGGCTTTCAGCTTTTCACCTCTGGAGCTGGCAGCGGCGACGAAAGTCACATCCTATTCAACAATTTCAGCGTCGTGCCCGAACCAAGTGCCTATGCCCTCCTCGCAGGGATTTGCGCGCTTGGCTACATCATGATTCGCCGTCGTAGCTAGTCGGGTGTCATTACATGTGCCGCGCTACCACTTTCTACCCCATTGGAATAATGGAACCGTAGCTAGTCAGTAGCGCAGCGGATCAGGGCATCGCTCGAAAACAATTTCGAGATAGGGCTTTGTAGGCTTGGCAAACCAATGAACATTTGCACAGTTCATTGCTATGACACCAGAAGATGCCTTGCTTCAACATTTCGGAATGCCGTCCTTTCGGCAGCCGCAGCGGGCGATCATCGACTCCGTTCTAGCGAAAAAGGATACGCTCGTCGTCATGCCGACGGGCGGAGGTAAGAGCCTTTGCTTTCAGTTGCCCGCCCTGCTCCTGCCGGGGGTGACACTGGTCGTCTCACCTCTGATTGCACTAATGAAGGATCAGGTCGATGCGCTGCAAGCACGCGGTCTGCCCGCGGGCTTGCTCAATAGCTCGCAAACGCTGGAGGAGCAACGTGCTACACTAGACGCTATCCGCGCACGCACCCTCAAACTGGTCTATGTCGCGCCGGAACGCTTCCGCTCACAGAGCTTTCTCAACGCGCTGCCATCTGACGCGATCAGCCTCTTCGCGATCGACGAGGCACACTGCCTATCTCAATGGGGCCACGACTTCCGCCCCGACTACATGCGGCTGGGCGAAGCGCGTAAGACGCTCGGCTCGCCGCCTTGCATCGCGCTGACGGCCACGGCCACACCCGATGTGCAGGCGGACATCATGAAAGTGCTGGAGATGCACGAGCCAGTCGAGTTTGTGGCGGGCTTTGCTCGGGAGAATTTAAGTTTTAAGGTGCGCAAGATCGGCTCGAACGCGGATAAACAGGAAGCTCTGCTCCGATTGATCAAGCAGCACAAGACGGGGATCGTTTACTGCGCGACGAGGAAATCGGTCGATAAGGTGGCCCAAGCAATTGAACCACTAGCGGGCTCCGTGATACGCTACCACGGCGGGCTTTCGGACAAGGAGCGCACCCAAGCGCAGGAGATTTTCATGCAGCGCAAATCTGACGTGGTGGTGGCGACCAACGCCTTCGGCATGGGGATCGACCGTTCGGACATTCGCTTCGTCTGCCACTACGAGATGCCGGGCAGCGTGGAGGCCTACTACCAGGAAGGTGGCCGGGCGGGACGCGATGGCGCGCCGTCGGTCTGCGAAATGCTCTTTTCCTATGCGGATAAGCGGGTGCAGGACTTTTTCATCGAGGGAGCCAACCCCGGCAAAGAACTGATAGCGGAAGTCTTTGACCTGGTCTGCGCTGAAAGCGACGAGAATCACGAAGTGCGCCTGCCGGTGGACGACCTTTGCCAGCGGATCGGGCGTAAGGTCAACCCGATGGCGGTGAGCACCGCGATCTCGGTGCTTTCGCGCCACAAATGGATCGAGCGCTTCGACGTGCCAGGGCGGCGACTCAAAGGCACCCGCATTTTACAGCTGGGCAAAAGTGGCCGCGATCTGCCGCTTGACGGGCAAGCGCTGGCCATTAAAGCGCAACGCGATGAGGCGCGGCTCAAGTCAGTAATTGATTTCGCCTATGCTTCGAGTTGCCGCCAGCAGTGGATTTTAAACTACTTCGGCGAGAAAGACAGCCAGTCTTGCGGACACTGCGACGGCTGTCGCGGACGCAAGCAATCGGCCAACCGTGAAGTGCAGGCCGACGAATGGACGCTGGTCAAAATGGCGTTGAGCGGGGTCGCACGGATGAGTACTCGGCGCAGTGGCGACGTGTGGGTGCCCCGCTTCGGCAAGCGCAAGATCATCCAATGCTTACTCGGCAGCCAAGCCGCCCCGATCCTCGATACGGGGCTGGATGCGCTCTCGACCTACGGCATCCTCAAGCGCGAAGGCAGCGCCTTTGTCGACGCACTCTTTGAGAGCTTCGAGCAGGCTGGACTCGTGCAGGTGGAAGCCGAGGATGGCTTCCCCCTGCTCCGCTTAACCGAGCTGGGCTCACAAGTGATGCGCGGCGCGGCCACGCCCGCGCTCGCACTGCCGGATCGCACAGCGGGCGCCGCTGGAAAGGCGAAAGCGAGTCGCCCGAAGAAAGGGCAAGCACCCGAAGGGATTTTGGACAACGAACTCTACCAGAAGCTGGCCGCCAAGCGCAGCGAGCTAGCTGCGGCGTCAGGCAAGCCAGCCTACACCGTGTTCCCCAACTTCGTGCTGGTCGAGCTGGCCAACCTGAAACCGGCCGACGAGCGCGAAGCGATCAAGATCCGCGGGATCGGCCCCGCCAAGCTGAAGACTGTGCTGCCGCCGTTTTTGGAAGTGATTGCCGCGCATACGTCATAATTTTACTCCTAATCGTAATCTTAATCCCCATAGCACGAAATGAGATTAGGATTATGAGTAAGATTACGATTAAAACACTGAATGAAAGGGGCGAACGCCCTCAAAAAACCTGAAAAATAGTACTTGCACAGTGTACCGTTCCCCCTACTTTCCGTCGCTTCTATGAGCACTGACAACAAAGCACTAAACCGCTCCCGCAACCCGATGGACTACTCGTTCCACGATGTGGAGCTACTTTCCCGTTTCATCACCGAAACTGGCAAGATCCTTCCACGCAAGGACACAGGCCTTTCCGCAAAGCATCAGCGTCGCATCACGAATCGCATCAAGCAGGCTCGTAACATGCTGACAATGCAGTAAAGGCTCGTAAGCCTCTGCGCTGAAACAGGACTTTTCAATCCTTCTCCTTTATCGGAGAAGGATTTTTTGTATCTAGGTATCAAATTTTTTGTAGTGTGCGAGCTTGCTCGCGCCTGCGTTGCCTTTCAGACATATCTGAGCGCGAAGCCCCTAAGGGAATAAAACAAGCACCCTTCGGGCATACACTCGCGCCCTAGAAATTAAGAATGTCACACGCCTGCAAAATACTGTCGCCCAGACCAGAGAATTTGGATCTCTGCGCAAACTTGCTGCGCGACGGGGCGGTGGTCGGCGTGCCGACGGAGACCGTCTATGGACTGGCCGGCAACGCGCTCTGTGAATCGAGCGTGCGGAAAATTTTCGAGGCGAAAGGTCGCCCCTTGATCGATCCGCTCATCGTACACTTCAGCTCAATCGAGAAGGCGGAGGCGCACGTAGAGTTTAACGACCATGCCCGCGAACTAGCGGCACGCTTCTGGCCGGGTGCACTGACCTTGGTCTTACCGAAAAAAGGCACCATTTCCGATCTCGTCACGGCAGGCTTAGCCAGCGTGGCGGTGCGTGTGCCTGGGCACCCAGTCTTCCGCGCCTTGCTGGAGCGGCTCGACTTCCCCTTGGCCGCACCCAGCGCCAACCCTTTCGGTTACGTCAGCCCAACGCTGGCCGAGCATGTAGAATCGACGCTGGGCAATCGGATACTGGCGGTGCTGGATGGCGGTGCCTGCGAGTATGGGGTGGAATCGACTATTGTGGATCTACGCAATCCGGACGTGCCGAAGATTTTACGCCCGGGGCCGATCTCGGCGAAGGCGCTACGTATTCAAAATACGGATACGCCAACGGCCACTTCGGATGAAACCGCGCAAGCTGCGCCAGGCATGCTGACGCAGCATTACAGCCCGAATACGTCGATCACACTATTCGCGCATGGCGAACAAGCGGACGGCATTCAAGAGTCGGAGGCGGTTGTGTATAACACAAAGCCGGCGACGAGTGAACTGGCAGCGAATAGGTTTTGGCTCTCGGAGAGTGGCGAACTCAGCGAGATCGCACACAATTTGTTTATGCTGATCCAAAAGCTGGATCATGCGAACTACACGAGGCTCCACGTGGAGCGCGCCGAAGATGCGGGCATTGGGGTAGCGGTCAACGACCGGCTGAGCCGCGCAGCGGCGAAGCGCGGGGGAAGTTCTTAGGATGCGCAGAAGCGACGCAGCTCACTTCCGAGTGTAATTATTTCAAGGGGGCAGGAAGTGGTCGCGCGGCATGGCCCGTTTAGAGCATTCTGCATTTACTTGCACCCTCACTTCGCTTAAAGGCTATACACGCCAGCGACCTTTGCTCGATGGCGTTCGGGACGAACGCCATTGGATCGGGCTGACTCTAACACCGTGCCGAGCTGGAGCTCAGCGCTCCCATACCTCGAATTACGCTGCCGACATTCTAGAGCATTCTGCATTTACTCTGGCGCACTGGTGAGAGCCAATGCAGACTGCTCTAGGCTAACTCTAACGACTGGCGTTCGGGACGAACGCCGCTACCCACAAAAAAGCCCCGCGGTTTCCCGCGGGGCTTTGTTAGATTGATTCGATTATCGAGTAAACGAGGTTTACTTGGTCGCTTCGTCGAGGAGGTCGCCGAGGCTGGTGAGGTCTTCACCAGTGGTGACGCTATCGAAGGCTTGGCGTTCCTTAGCGAGATCAGCCTCGCTGTAGTTAGCAGCCTTGATCGAGAGGCCGATGCGCCGCTCGTCTTTGTCGATCTTGATAACACGTGCTTCCACTTCGGCACCTTCGTCGAGGACGTCCTTGATCTTCTCGATGCGCTCTTCGCTGACTTGCGAAATGTGCACGAGGCCGTCGATGTCGTTGTCGAGTTCGACGAACGCACCGTAGCTGGTGATCTTCGAAACCTTGCCCTTGACCATGTCGCCGATCTTGAAGTGTGTTTCAATTTCGTCCCATGGGTCGGAGGAGAGTTGCTTCATGCCGAGCGAGATACGCTGGCTGGCTGCATCCACGTCGAGAACGGTTGCATCGACTTCGTCGCCCTTCTTGACCACCTCGGATGGGTGGTTGACCTTGCGAGTCCAGGACATGTCGGAAACGTGCACCATACCGTCGATACCTTCTTCGAGTTCAACGAAGGCACCATAGGTTGTGAGGTTACGAACCTTACCACGGACGCGGGCGCCCACTGGGTAGTTATGGCGAGCCATTTCCCAAGGATTGGTTTCGAGCTGGCGAGTGCCCAGAGAGATCTTTTGCTCTTCCTCCTGGATGCCAAGGACGACTGCTTCGACCTCTTCGCCGATGCGAAGGACTTCGCTTGGCTTGGAGATGCGCTTGGTCCAGGAAAGCTCGGTCACGTGAACGAGACCTTCGACGCCTTCTTGGATTTCGATGAAGGCACCATAAGGCACGAGGTTGACGACCTTGCCCTTGACGGTGGAGCCAATCGGGAAGCGTTCCTCGATCTTTTCCCAAGGGTTGTCGGCAAGTTGCTTGAGGCCGAGGGAGACGCGTTCGCGCTCGCGGTCGATCTCGATGATCATCACTTCGATCTCTTCACCTTGTTTCACCATTTCGGATGGGTGGTTGATACGACCCCATGACATGTCGGTGATGTGGAGGAGACCGTCGAGGCCGTCGAGGTCGACGAAGGCACCGTAATCGGTGATGTTCTTAACCTGACCACGGCGTTTGTCGCCTGGCTTGACATCCTCGAGGAGCGCACGGCGCTTCTCCATGCGTTGCTCTTCGATGAGCTCGCGGCGAGAAACGACGATATTCTTACGGTCGAGGTTGATCTTGATGACTTTAAAGTCGTAGGTCTGACCAACGTATTGGTCGAGATTCTTAGGAGGCTGCACATCGATTTGCGAGGCAGGCATGAAGGAATCGACACCGATGCTGACGATCAGGCCGCCCTTAACGATGGAGCGAACGCGACCGGGGATGATGGAACCTTCAACGCAGGTCTCAACGATCTTCTCCCAGTTCTTCTTTTGCTCAGCTTTGTCGTAAGAGATAACCGGGTTACCTTCTCTGTCTTCAAGCTTTTCGAGATAGACTTCGATTTCGCCGCCTACTTGGAGGTCGCTCATATCGACGAACTCACTGGCGTGAACGATGCCTTCGGATTTGCCACCAATGTCGACAACGACTTCGGCGGGGCGGATTTCGACGATAGTTCCTTTAAGAATGGAACCTTCTTCGAGGTTATCTATGTTGCTGCTAGCAAGCAGCTCTTCCATTAGATTACTCATTTGATTATGTAATGACTGCCGCCGGAGCGGCAGTTTGGTTGGTGGTTATTATTGTGATTTCATCACGCAGAGTGCGTGATCGACGGTCCCAACCGTCGCAAAGGAACGCGGGAAAGTAGATAGTACCTAATGCTGCGCAAGGCTAAAATCTCTAGCAAAGAAACTTGCCAAGCCCCCTTCAGGACGCTTCTTTCTGGGCTTCTTTGCCGAAGTGCACTCATGCCCGGGTGGCGGAATTGGCAGACGCTGGGGACTTAAAATCCCTTGCCAGTAATGGCGTGCGGGTTCGATCCCCGCCCCGGGTACATTTTGCTTCGCAAAGAGGGACGAGGCACTCACCTACGGTGGTCCGGTTCGCTGCGCGCCCGGTCTTGTCGCTTTGCTCGGAACGATCCCCGCCCCGGGTACATTTTGCTTCGCAAAGAGGGGCGAGGCACTCACCTACGGTGGTCCGGTTCGCTGCGCGCCCGGTCTTGTCGCTTTGCTCGGAACGATCCCCGCCCCGGGTACATTTTGCTTCGCAAAGAGGGGCGAGGCACTCACCTACGGATTCTTCATGATTGCATCGAAGACCGTCGCCAAGCCTCCAAGCAGTTGATCACCATCGGAGTCACGAAAAACAACTTCGAGCTCCGCGGCCATATATGGCAAAGTTTGCTCCTGTAAGCCTGCATGTATGCTTGGCCTGACCAAATTCATCAATTTACCCATGCGCCCTCCAAAAAATATCATCGAAGGGTCAAATGTCTGGACTAGAGGGGCAGCTCCCTGCCCGATCTGACGCCCAACCGCTTCCAACACCTTGAGCACCCGAGCATCGCCCTCCTTCGCCATTGTATAGACCAACTCAAGTGCATCCATCTCAGAGTTACCGATCGCAGGCAAGTCCACACCAGCCTCTGCCAGCTTCTGCAGCACTGCCGTAAAACCGATCTCTGTCACCCAGCAGCCCCGCTTTCCACAACTACAGTTAATCCCGTTATCTGTAAAATGAGTATGCCCCACCTGCCCGGAGTAACCATGCTTACCGCGCAAGAGCGAGCCATCGACATACACACCCGCTCCCAAACCAACTCCGAGGCTCAGGTAGATTAAATTACGCACTCCCGCCCTAGGGCCAAAATGATGCATCCCGATGGCAGCCGCATGCGCCTCATTCTCCACATAGATGGGCACCTTAAAGCGCGCCTCCCAATCCGCCTTGAGTGAAATATTCGACCAACCGGAAGTCGGCCCATAAGCCAACTGCCCGTCGCTATGATTGACCAAACCCGCCCAAGCCACGCTGATACCAAGACAGTGCAGGTCATTTTGAAGCCCGCAATCAAGCGCCTGCTCAACTAACCCCGCGGCTGTCGACAAGGTGGCATCTGCGCTCGCCTCAACCTTCAGCTGCATGTCTTGACGCCAGAGTTCCTCCTGCCCCGCATTCGTCACGACCAGAGAAATACGATCCAGATCAATCTCCAGCGCAACCATACACCCACAGTTTGGGTTCAATTCCAACAACAGCCCGGGACGTCCCGCAGCCCCCTCGACATACTCGGTCTCCTTGACCAACGAAGCCGAGATCAAGCCTGTCACAATATTCGAAACCGTTGCCCGCGTTAAGCCTAACTGAGCAGCAATATTGGCGCGTGATAACGCCCCCCTCAAACGCAATTGATGTAAAACATTCACCGCATTCATCCGGCGAATGTCACCACCATCGTATTTCGCCTTCTCATCCATAAGCATCGCCTAGCACTGTATTTAAAATTGTATTTAATAAAGCGGAATTAGTTTGTATAAGCGATAAACAATCTATTCAACTTAAATTTCAGCAGATATTTAGCGCATCTCTATCAACAAATATACTCATGCATTCCCCCACACCCACTCCGTCTCGTCGCGACTTCCTCAAGGCTTCAGCCGCTTTCGGGGGCTTCATGCTTCTGCCCTCCTACATCGCGCTCGGTAACAAATCCTCTACAGGGCTCGCCCCCAGCGAGAAGGTGAACCTCGCTGTCATCGGCATTGGGCACCAAGGCGAGCGCGACCTCAACAGTCTATACCGCTCCGGTCACTGTAACGTCGTTGCGCTGTGTGATATCGACATGGAAGGCGCACATACACATGTGGCACGCTACACTTTCGGTCTGACAAATACTCCGCCTACAATGGAGGAAGGCAAAGCACCGCCTGAGCAAGCACCTCATAAAGCCAAAGCCTTTAATGACTTCCGTAGAATGTTCGACGAGATGGGCGACGAGATCGATGCCGTCTTGATCGCCACACCCGATCATTCACACTTCTCGGCAACGATGCTCGCGATGTCCCTCGGCAAGCACGTCTATGTCGAAAAGCCACTCGCCCACACCTTCGGGCAATGCGAACGCATGATCGACCTCGCCGCTCGTAGCGGAGTCGTCAATCAAATGGGTAACCAAGGCCACTCCGGCGCGAACTACTTCCAATTTAAAGCATGGTCCGAAGCGGGGATTATTAAAGACGTCACCCGCATCACAGGACATATGAATTATTATCGCCGCTGGCACGGCTGGGGCCAAGACGTCACCGGATATCCCAACCAATCACTGCCACACAGACTCGATTGGGGACAGTGGCTCGACTCATCAGCGGCCACACATCCTTACAGTGATAAACTGCACCCGCAAGAGTGGCGCAGTTGGTTCGACTATGGCAGCGGTGCTTTCGGCGACTGGGGGCCACACATCCTCGACACTTGCCACCGCTTCCTTGAGCTCGGCCTACCCGAGACCATTACCGCGGTGAAACGTGAAGGCGCTAACGATTTAATATACCCGCAAGAAAACACCACTCGTTTCAACTTCCCGGCTCGCTCCAAGATGCCTCCCTGTGAAGTCACCTGGTATGATGGCCAAAATAACCAACCCGAACTCGAAGCTGAATACAGCGAGCCGGTGACAAACAAAGAGACAGGGGAAACCACCCGAGAGCCCTCCCTACTCAAAAAAGCCGGCAAAGTCCTCTACAGCAAGGATCTTGTCTTTGCAGGTGGCAGCCATGGCAGTGCGCTGAAAATTGTCCCCCGCGAGAAATTTATGGATATGAGGGCATCACTCCCCAAGTTCTCACAAAAGAACTCGAATCACTACGCCAACTTCCTGCTCGCCTGTAAGGGTGAAGAGGAAGCCCGCTCGCCTTTCAGCGTCGGTGGACCACTCACTCAGGTCTTTAACCTCGGCGTGCTCTCTCAACGCCTCGGCGGCGAAATCAAGTTCGACCGTCAGACCAAGCAGATCACCAACAACAAGGTGGCTCAGGCGCTCCTCGACCCTGCACCGCGCAAAGGATGGGAAGAGTTCTACAGCATGTAGTTCTGTCCGCTATAGCTCACAATTTCACAAATCACACAGATGAAAATATATCCTTACACCCTTGTAGCACTTGCACTCGCCTCAGTTGGTTGCGCAACCGTTCCGAATCAGGTCTCCGAAAGCCAACAGCACTATGTAAAAAAATACGAGACGCAGGCGAATGTGCCAGTGCCTACGGAAATGCTGGTGAATACCGATGCGGAACCGCCACTCGAAGAGGGTTTTACCGACCTCTACAACGGCAAGAACCTTGACGGTTGGAAGCCACTCGGCGGCCACTGCACCTTCGAAGCTGCGGGTGACACAATTATCGGCACCACAGTCAAAGGCTCTCCGAGCACATACCTCTCCACCGAAAGAGACGACTACGCCGACTTTATTTTTACTGCCGAACTTAAATGGGAAGTAAATGGCAATAGTGGCATCATGTTTCGCGGACAATCAAAGCCCGGAAAAAACAACGTGAGCGTCTTTGGCCCACAATGCGAAATGGAAGGCACCGAACTCGTGCGCGGTTGGTCGGGCGGCATCTACGGTCAAGCCGCTGGTGGCTGGGCATACCCTCTTTGGCTAGAAGCACACGCAGCTGCACGCAAAGCAATCAAGCCAGACGATTGGAACCGGGTGACGATTCAAGCTATTGGCACCAACGTTAAAACGTGGATCAATGGCGTGCCTGCAGCAAACTGGGAAACCGAAGAATACACTAAAGGATTCTTCAGCCTACAATTACACTCTGGCAAACAAGGGGAAGTTCACTTCCGCAAGATCAGGGTGAAGGAGCTTAATCTCACACCACACTGAAAGGATCTCTTTGCCTCTGGCGACTTTTCTGAATGGACAAAAGTTAACGGTAAGCCCGTCAGCAGTGGCTGGAGTATCGAAGACGGCGTCGTCCATCGAAAAGGTTTCAAGCCGGGCAACATCATCACTCGCGAACACTACAAGAATTTTGAAATGAAATTTGATTGGAAAATATCCGAAGCAGGCAACAGCGGTGTAAAATACCGCACGAAAGGTAGCCTCGGCCTCGAATATCAAATACTGGATGACGAAAAGCATCAGGACGGCAAGAATCCAACACACCGCGCGGGCTCACTTTACGCGCTAGCCGCCGCACCCGACAGCAAACCACTGAAGGCGGTCAGCGAATGGAATCAAAGCCGCATCCTGGCCCAAGGTAATCACATCGAGCACTGGCTCAATGGCGAAAAAGTCGTCGAAATCGAATACGGCAGCGATGATTGGCAACAACGTTTCCAGGAAAGTAAGTATAAAAAGCATGAAGGCTTTGGCGATTGGACAGGCCCGATCCTGCTCCAAGACCACCTGGATCCCGTCTGGTTTCAAAATATCAAAATCCGCGAACTTTAATCCCTCTATGAGCAAACAAAACGTTGATGACATTCTAATAGACGCCCAAGCCAGAGGCGGCGCCTATAAATTTTTCACCTACTTACGTCTCTCTGGGCCAGGATGGATGCAAGGCGCCATCACCCTCGGCGGCGGATCACTCGCAGGGGCACTCTACTTGGGAATCATTGCAGGGCTTGGACTGCTATGGCTACAACCGCTAGCAATGATCTGCGGGATCATCATGCTCTCGGCCATTACCTATGTCACACTCTCCACTCAGAAAGCTCCGTTTGGCCTAGTTAATAAACATATTTCACCCGCGCTCGGGTGGGCATGGCTCATCGCCACGGTCATGGCAAATGTCGTCTGGTGTATGCCACAATTCAATCTGGCACGTGCGGCGATTCAGCAAAATCTACTGCCCGGCGTCGGAGACAGCACAGCGTGCACGATCATCATTTGCATCATCGTCTTGGCCGTCGCATTTGCGATCAACATCCTATACGAATCTGAAGGTAAAGGCCGCAAGGCATTCGACATAATCATCAAGGTGATGGTCGGCCTCATTGTTCTGTCCTTCATCGCTGTGGTTGCGACTTTGACGTCCCACGATGCGATTAACTTTTCTGAAGTCCTAGTGAACCTGGTTCCTCGGCCTGAGTTACTATTTAAACCTTCGGCAGCGTATGCCGAACTCATCGCTCAATCGACACAGCCAGAATGGTGGACCGCTAAAATCATAAGTGACCAGCGCGATATTATCATCACCGCATTTGGCACCGCGGTGGGTATCAATATGACATGGTTGCTCCCCTACACCCTACTGAAGAAGCGCTGGGGCAAGATGCACCGCGGACTATCGATCTTCGACCTTTCGATCGGACTGTTCATGCCATTCTTCTTGGCGACTAGCTGCGTGGTCATCGCAGCGGCTTCACAATTCCACGCAAAGACCGCTGACTTAGATCCAGGCGCAGGTGCTGGAACAATCGCAATCATCTCCGCCGCACATCCAGGTGTCGCTCTCAATGCCGTCGACCAAGAACTCGCACTCATGCTCGTAAAGCGAGACAACTTCCAGCTAGCGACAGCGCTTGAACCGCTTGCTGGCAAAGTGATCTCTCAAACCATCTTCGGCTTCGGCGTCCTCGGCATGGCATTGTCGACGATCATCATCCTCATGCTGATGAACGGCCTCGCCTTCCAAGAACTTTTCGGCAGGCGCGGCGACAAGAAGATCCACTACCTCGGATGTGCCGTCTCAGGCATCGCTGGTGCGACAGGGCCTTTCATTTGGACGGGTGCCGCCGCCGCCGCTCTCGCAATACCCACCTCCGTGATTGGCGGCTCCCTCATACCGATCGCCTACTTCACATTCTTCTTAATGATGAACTCAAAGAAGGTGCTAGGGGATCAGCGACCAAGTGGGAAATCACGCGTCATCTGGAATGTTCTAATGGGCTGTGCGACTGGTATCGCAACCTTCGGCTCGGTCTGGGTGCTTTCCGGCAAAGCTAACTTTGGCAGCTGGACATGGACCTGGAAAAGCATGGTGCCTGCCGCTGGCCTAACACTTCTAATTGTCCTCTTTATCGTGGGCACACTGTCCTTTATTAAAAACGAAAAAACATCATGAAATTTGGAATTATCGGAGCCGGCATGATCGGCGGTTTTCACGCAAAAGCAATTGGTGCCATGACAGGTGGCGAGCTCGGGGGTGTCGCGGATCGCGTCGCCGAACGAGCCACCGCATTTGCCGAGCAATACAACACCACAGCCTACGACTCGCTCGATGCCATGTTGGCCGATCCCGCGATTGAGGTGGTCACGATTGGCACGCCTTCCGGGGCACACTTTGATCCAGCGATGGCGGCGATCGCAGCTGGCAAACACGTGATCATCGAGAAGCCACTCGAGGTCACGACCGAGCGTATCGACCTCATGGTCGTAGCAGCCAAGGCCAAAGGCGTGACCCTCGCCGCAGTGCTCAACCGTCGTTTCCACCCAGGAATGGATGCCTTCAAAAAAGCCGCCGACGACGGTCGCTTCGGCAAACTCACTTCCGCCTCGGCTTACGTAAAATGGCATCGCGACCAAGCCTACTACGACTCCGCCGGCTGGCGGGGCACGTGGGCACTTGATGGTGGTGGTGCATTAATGAATCAATCCATTCACACGGTCGACGCCCTACTCTATCTGGCTGGCCCGGTAAAATCTGTGCAGGCCAACACCGCTTGCCTCGCTCATACTGACATTGAGGTCGAAGACATCGCCATCGCCATCTTGGAATTTGAAAGCGGCGCACGCGGCATCATCGAAGCCAGCACCTGCACCTGGTCGAAAGATGGTCACCCTGCCCGAGTGCAACTCTCTGGCACCGAAGGCTCCGTCTTCCTCGCCGACGAAGCATTCGAGATTTGGGACTTCATGAATGAGACCGCCGAAGACGAAGCCGTCCGCGCCCAATTCATGAAAGGTGCTGAAGCTGGCCTCGGCGCCAACGATCCTAGCGCGATCAACTTCTACCAACACCAACGCAACTTCGAGGAAGTGGTCAACGCCATCCAAGAAGGCCGCGAGCCCAGCACTTGTGCAAGCGAAGCCCGCAAGAGCGTCGAACTCATCCAAGCAATCTATAAGTCCGCTCAAAACAACGGCGCAAAAATCGAACTTTCCTAAGTTCACTCACCACTCTCACTCTCACTCTCACTCTCACTCTCACTCTCACACTCACTCCGCGCGCAGCGCGGTCACTCACCATGCTACTCACAGGATTCACAGACGAAGCCGGACAGCCTCTCGAAACCCAAATCAAGGCCACGCAAGAGCTCGGATGGAGCCACCTTTCGATGCGCGCGGTCGACGGGCAGAATTTCCATGATCTCTCGGAAGATGACTTTGGCAGGGCAGCCGATCAGATCCAAGAAGCCGATCTACAAGTCATTGAATTCGGGTCGCTGATCGGGAGTTGGTCGAAGCCAATCGAATCCGACTTTGAACTCACGCTCGGCGAAATTGAACGAGCCATACCACGCATGCAGCGTCTCGGGACAAAGATCATTCGTGTCATGTCCTACGCGCAAAAACCATGGGGAGAGGATCAGCAGGAAGCCGAACGCTTTCGCCGCCTGCGAGAGATCGTGGCACGCTTCGCGGATGCGGGTCTCACCGCCGCACACGAAAACTGCATGAACTGGGGCGGCTTCTCTGCCGCGCACACATTACGCTTGGTCGAAGAAGTGCCGGGTCTGAAACTGATATTTGATACAGGGAACCCCGTCTTTCAACTCGATCGCTCAAAGCCCGCCCCCTACCCTTGGCAAGACCCGCTAGAGTTTTATCAAGCCGTTAAAAACCATGTTGTACACGTGCACATCAAGGACTGCCTCAATCCCCTGGCGGGGCAAAAAGAACCCGAGCGTTACACCTCGCCAGGCGAAGGGCAGGCACGACTACTCGAAACCCTGAAGGCTCTAAAAAACAACAACTATCAGGGCGCTTACGCAATTGAGCCTCACGTAGCCACCGTCTTTCACGCCAAAGAGGGCGAAGTCGTGGATGCGGAACAGTGCTACAAGAGTTATATCGATTATGGACGAGCCTTTGAAAAACAGATCGCTGCGATCTGATGAAGTAAACACGCGCAACTCCCATACCGTTCATTGCAGATGATTAAATTACTAAAACTCCCCTTTCTAGGCTTGATCTGTCTGTCGTCCTTAACTGCAGAAAAGCTCAATGTGCTTCTGCTCTGTATCGACGATCTGCGCCCGGAGCTTAAGAGTTTCGGAGCCACATATATCCACTCGCCCAACATCGATCGACTCGCTGAAGAAGGCCGCGCCTTCACACGTCACTATACAAACGCCCCCACCTGTGGAGCATCGCGCTATAGCTTACTTACCGGGCGCTACGGATCAGCAAGTAACCAAGCACTATTCATGCGCGCGAAGCGCATGCAACAGCCGACATATCAGGAGCCTCCGAGCATGCCCGAATGGTTTCGTCAGCATGGCTATACCACTGTATCGATTGGTAAAGTCTCCCATCATCCCGGTGGCCTTGGAGGAAAAAACTGGGATGACCCTGCCCAAGTTGAAATGCCCAGCGCATGGGATCAGCAATTGATGCCTTCCGGTTCATGGCAAAACCCTGTGGGCGCCATGCACGGACTCGCTAATGGAAAGGTTCGTAAGAAATCAAAGGAGCATGACGTCTACGAGGCCTTTGACGGCGACGACGATAGCTATAATGACGGGCTCATTACCACAGAAGCGGTGGCAAAACTCACTCAATTGGCCGAAGCCGAACAGCCTTTCTTCCTCGCTGTCGGCCTCATCCGCCCGCACCTCCCCTTTGGTGCACCAAAAAAATATCTGGATCTGTATGCCGACGTAGAGCTACCACCCATCGCACATCCGGAGAAGCCTTCACATCGTAGCACATGGCACGGTTCTGGCGAGTTCATGAATTACAATCGTTGGCAACGCGATCCACGCACGGATAGCGAATTCGCCGATGAGGTACGTCGTCACTATGCTGCTTGTGTTAGCTACGCCGACGCCCAAGTCGGCAAGCTCCTAGAGCAGCTAAAAAGCACCGGCCTAGCAGATAACACCATTATCATACTCTGGGGGGATCACGGTTGGCATTTAGGCGAACACGCCATCTGGGGAAAGCACGCACTCTTCGAAGAGTCCCTCCATTCACCACTTATAATCCACACCCCCGACATGCCGCAGCCCGGCCAGCAATCAGCCGCGATCATCGAAACAGTCGATATCTTCCCCACACTCTGCGACCTTGCAGGGCTTGACCAAGCAGACTTTGTCGTTGGCAGTTCACTCCTCCCACAAATTCACGACCCACTCGCAGCCGGACATACTGCCGTCGCCTACAAAGGAAGTGCGCAAACCATCCGCACGGACCACTACCGTCTGATCCTACATAAAGATGGCTACACGGAACTCTACGATCACCGTAAGACCGACGCTGAAACAAAGAATCTAAAGACAATACAGCCTGAAATCGTTAACCAACTCCGCAAACAACTGACAGAACGCTTAAAGAGACGATAAAGCTTCCCTTCGAGTGACGATATTTGTCAAAATAATGAAAACTATTAAGCATGAATCCATGCTCTCCGCCAATCATGAAGGCCGCCCCTTAAAGTCAGATATCACTTAATATTAATTACTTACAGGATTAATTGACTCTACCCTAAGTATTTCATCGCACCTAAAAAACGAATTTAGTAAAATATTTTATTGTATAAATACTCCCCTTTCCGCATAAGACAAAGGTTTGGGACAATCCCATCGAATATAACACCCCTGTTTTAATTTTATTATGACGACAAAAGACAACTGTTCCTGCGACCTCGGCCTCATCTTGGGCATGCTCACTCTCCGCCTCTGGCTAGGCGCACGCGCCATTCAGACTGGCCTCGAAAAATTTGCGGGCACAGCCCAGCGCGAAACACTTGTCCTCGTGGACGGAGTCCCCAATGACTACGGATTGATGGAAACGACGACAGTCAAAGCTTACTCATTCGGCGACTATCATGGTGTCCCCGTTCCTCTTTACGACAAATTCGTCGCAGAGCCTTTGATTCCTACTTGGGGTCTCAATCTCTACGACATCATCCTCGGACCTGCACTGATCATTCTCGGCCTCACCGTCCTACTTGGTATTGCGACACGCTACTCCCTTTTCTTAATGGGTCTAGTTTACACCAGCCTCACCTTCGGACTCATTCTGATCAAACAAGATGCCGGCGTTGCTTGGCTCGGCATCCATATAGTCATGGTCGTTATGGCGCTCGCACTTGCTAAATACAACAAGTTCGCCATCCTTAAAAAGTGGTAATTCAGCCTCCTTATTTGCTATGAATTTTGAACTTCCCAGTCTTTCACGCCGCGACTTCATCACCAAGTCGACACTTGGTGCAGGGCTCGTGCTCGGCGCACCCTCAGTTTTAAAAGCTAAAGAAGCAGGCGCTCCGGCCGACGACATTCGCGTCGGCTTCATCGGCTGCGGCAAGCAACACGAAGTTATCTTCAATGCCATGGTCAACATCCCCGGCGTTCGCTATGTAGCCGCTTGCGACATCATGGAGGGACGTCGTAAAGCAACGTTCAATAGAATTGGCAGTAAGTTTCGGTATAAAATCAATCAGTATGTGAGTGCTGAGGAAATGCTTGCAAAAGAAGATCTAGATGCAGTCTTCGTCGCCACCCCTGATTTCTGGCACGCCCCGCACACAGTCATGGCGCTCGAAGCAGGCTGCCACGTCTATTGCGAAAAAATGATGTCTCACACCATTGAAGGGGCTCGCAGCATGGTCGCAGCAATGGATCGTACCGGCAAGCTCTGCCAGATCGGCCACCAACGCCGGAGTAATCCTCGCTACCGCTACGTGCTCGACGAACTCATACATAAAGAGAACATTTGTGGCCAAATCATAAACATTAACGGTCAATGGAATCGGGCTCTCAGTTCGTCTCAAGATATTGTTTCTAAGCCCTCTCTACTCCCTGAAGCCGAAATACTGCGTGAATATGGCTTCAACAATGGTGCCGACCACACTCTCTCACTAGATGAGCTTCGTCACCGCTTCCTAAACTGGCGCTTCTATACCGACCTGTCGGGAGGCCCTATTTCAGACCTCGGAGCCCACCAAATCGACATTTTCAACTGGTTCATGGGCAGTCAGCCCAAATCGGTCATGGCCTCAGGTGGACGCAGCTTCTTCAAGGACCGCGAGCACTTTGATAATGTGATGTGTATCTTTGATTATGACACGCCTCAAGGTAACGCCCGCGCCTTCTACCAAGTGCTCACCACCACCAGCGCAGGCGGCGGTTATTACGAATCCTTCATGGGCACCGAGGGCACCATCGAAATCTCCGAGCGCGAAGCCTACACCAATATTTACAAGGAATCCGGAGCCGAGAACGACAAGTGGGATAAACTAGTTCAGCGAGGACTGCTCAAAAAAGAAGCCGTCGGCGTGGCAGCAGGCGGGTCTGATGCCATTGCCTCCTACGCGTCCGCTCCACCTGACAAATACGCCCTTCCTGGTGTAATCACCAAAGCACCTCATACACCACACATCGAGAACTTCCTATCCACAATTCGTGGCGAAGCCACGCTCACTTGTGATGCCCGTCACGCCCTTGAATCAGAGGCTCCTATCTACTGGGTCAATCCAGCAGCTAACAATAACCAAATCATCAACTTCACCGAAGAACATCTCGGCGCTTAATCAACGCCTTCACCTTTCACCCTGCAGCACTCAATCGTCACTCATCCTATGAAACACCTCATCTTATCATCACTCGCTGCTTCAGCGTTGTTCTTCGTCGCTTGCGGCGATCAATCCGAAGCACCCGCAGAAAGCCCCGACGCTCCAGAGACTACAGCTACTGCTGAAGTTGAAGCTGCTGTAATCACTGGCGGCAGACCGCTCACCACGGAGATCCCGCCCGAGCTGATCGAAGGCACACCGCAGCCCGTTAAAGTGCCCAACCTCGAACAAGCGCCCAACAGCGCACCCGTAATGATGGTTCCCGAAGGCACCACACTACTCTCCGCAGGCAAGCCTGTAACCGGCAGCGACGACTTCCCCATCATCGGCGAACTCGAATACATCACGGACGGCGACAAAGAAGCCGGCGAAGGTTACTTCGTCGAAGTCATGGATGGGCTCCAGTGGGTGCAGATCGACCTCGAAGCCTCAGCCGACCTCTCCGCTATCTGGATCTGGCACTACCACTCACAAAAACGTGCCTATCACGACGTAATTGTGCAGATCTCCAATGATCCAGAGTTTAGCGAAGGTGTGACCACCCTTTTCAACAACGACTACGACAACTCCGCCGAATTAGGCAGAGGCTCTAACCAGCCCTATGTCGATTCACGCTTCGGCAAGCTGATCGACGCTAAAAGCACCAACGCGCAATACATCCGCCTTTACAGCAACGGTAACACTGCTAACGACATGAACCACTACATCGAAGTCGAAGTCTACGGCATCGCAAAGTAACCGCTAGACTCGTTAAATTCCATAGAGCATAAGCCCGCACTGCAGAGTGCGGGCTTATTCATTTCTAGGCACTTTGCACTCGCACTATCGGGTGCAAGTTTCGCCTTGGCTTTGACAAATGGCGAACTCCCCCTTGAGTAATCGCTATGAAAGACGACGACTCACTCAAATCCTTCCGTTCTTCGCTCGATGCGAACTACGACTGGCCTTGTATTTTTCCGTTCAAATTCATCGTGCCGAAAGATCAATGCCAAACCGTGCTCGACCTCTTCGCCGACGATCCAGTCAAGGCCAACGAATCCTCCAGCGGGCGATTCATCGGCTACACGATGGAGATGAACGTGCACTCGTGCGACGAAGTGATCGCAATCTACCAACGCGTCGCTCAGGTGCCGGGGGTGATTTCGTTGTAATGTGCCGTGTCCGTTTATCCCCCTTAGCTGCAATTATTTCAACGAGGTAGGAAGTGGTCGCGCGGCATGGCCTCATGCCGCAGGTAGGCGCATCAAGATGCGGCATGAGGCCATGCCGCGCTACCTGTTCTAAATAGTTATTCATACCCCGCACATCTAATTACACGCCACGACTTACAATATGAACGAACAACAAAATAGTAATCTCTCAATCGCCACTTTCGGAGCCGGTTGCTTCTGGTGTGTCGAAGCGGTGTTTGAACAACTTGACGGTGTCCATGCAGTCGAATCCGGCTACATGGGGGGCGAAGTAAAAGACCCGACCTACCGCGAGGTCTGCTCTGGCACCTCTGGGCATGCCGAGGTCACGCAAATACACTACGACCCCGCAGTTGTCAGCTACGAAACCTTACTCGACTGGCTCTGGCGCTCGCACGATCCGACGACGCTCAACCGCCAAGGTGGCGACAGCGGCACCCAATACCGATCGGCAATATTCTACCACGACGAGGCACAGCGCGAAACCGCAGAGGCGTCCAAAGCCACCGCACAGAAGCACTTCTCCGCTCCCATCGTGACCGAAATCACCGCCGCCAGCACTTACTACCCAGCCGAAGACTATCATCAGGATTATTTCCGGCTCAATCCAGGGGCGCCCTATTGCCAGATGGTGATCCGCCCGAAGTTAAAGAAGCTCGACCTTGTATAATCCCTAGCGGTGCGTTTGAATCGCATCCGATGGCCACAAAGCGCGTAAAAAAGAAGACTGCCAAGAAAAGGGCACCCCGTCAAAAGGCTCCGGCTAAGCCGAAGAAATCTCACTGGCTGCGCAAGCTCGTCATCCTGCTTCTTTTAGCAGCTCTCTTGCTCGGCGGGATTTACTATTTCGGCTCATTCGAGACCCGTGCAAAAATGGAGCAGGCGGCGCTCTCCGCCATCGATAGTCCGCGCACTCACAGCGCCACGCCGGCTCCTTTCTCCATGCTTTTCGACAGTCTCTACGATGCGATCCCATCGAGCGAAGGCATGGTGGTGGAAGGAGGAGAACTTGGGCGCGACCCGGACTCGCCATTTCTCGCAGGTATGCCCAACAGTCGCATCCCCATCCGCCCGCTTTTACAACCGAGCTATATTAACTTGTTTGATGAGCGCAGCCTCCAAGCCGCTTGCATCGCACTCCGGCTCGACGACTCCGAGCAACAAAAAGCAAAAGCCTCCGAAGCCCTCCAAGTGGACGCTCGCATGCCGAGACTCAACGCAGAGGCCATGACTCTGGGGAAATGGAAGCCTAACCCCATCGCACCCGCGAAGGCACTGATCAAACAGCATGGCGCGCGCGGGGCGAGCGATGCGCAGTTGGCCACCAACTACGCTCCCATGACAGACGCATTTGCCAAAAGTGTATGGAAAAAGGCAATGCACGAGTTGACGCTTCGCTACCCGAAACGTTTCGGCGAAATCTGGCTCTACCTCGGCCCCGCCTATCGCCCTGAAAGTTCCAAGCTGGCCTCCGGCATCGCCATCCCCGACGCCTTTTACGCCATCGCCCTAGACCTGACAGACGAAGGCGGCCTTCGCGCCTTGGCACTCTTCATACCGGCTGATGCCGAGAGCAAAAACCTCAACGATTACATCACCTCGATCGCGGAGATCGAGAAACTCACCGGTCTACAATTCCTGCCTGAGCTCGACTTCAGCATTCGAGACACCCTCGGCAACTACGTCAGCCCGAGCGTTTGGTAGTCAAAGCGCAGGGCAAAGCGCAGGGGCTTCACTGGGAGGCTGTCTCAAAAACCTATGAGGCGGTCCAAATCGTTACCGATACGGCTACAATCTGAGAAAATGTAGCCGTTCCGAGCGAAGCGGCAAGACCCGTCTTCGCTTCGCTACGCCGTGGCAAGCCGGGCGCGAAGCGAACTGGAACAAGCGTGAGCTTTTGATCCTTCTGAGCAGGAAATTTCAATTATATCTAATTTTGAAACCGCCTCTTGGTGAAGACCCTATGCTTACTACCCTTTCAACCGCCAGAGACAAACCTCTTCAGCCCCCAAGGGGCGACTCGGGTAGGTTTGCTGCGGGATGAAAGATTCGACTACTTCGAAGGCATCACCAAACAAAGCATCCGTTTCCTCGCGCGAGATCGGATGCGGTGGCCCATCGCCCGTGTAGTCGCTCACCTCTCGAAAAAATACTGCCAAATACTGACCACCCGGCTTCAGCGCCGAGCAAACCGCTGTCAGATAGGCCGCACGCTCGCTCGGATCAATCGCACAGAGGCATGTATGCTCCACCACCCAGTCGTAGGCGCCGCGATGGCGGGCATCCAAATTTAAGAAATCGCCCAGCTCATAGCGCTCATCGTGAGCAAGCGGAAAGGCCGTAGCTAGACGAATCGCCCTGGGCGCAATATCCATCCCGACCACATCGGCACCTTGCGACGCTAGCGCCCGCACATCGTGCCCAGTGCCACAGCCCGGTACCAAGACACGCCCCGTTATGGGCTTAGGCTCTAAAAACTCGACCAGGGGTGGCGCAGCGCAGCCCTTATCCCAAGGGATGTCCTCCTCCTCATAAGCTTTATTCCAATCCTTGGGCATCCATCAAAAAAGTACACAAAAGTGGCCAGGCACCCTACGGCACACGAGGATTAGGCGATCGCTGCTCCCTTCCGGGCCTGACGAGGTTAACCTGTCCAACGTTGCATAGGACCCGGCCACCTCCAGAAAACACCCGCAAGTTAGTTCGCAGCAACCCTAAAATGAAAATAAATCTAGGTTCGACCTCTACCGATCCCTCCTCAAAACTTGTCATCCATGCAGGCAGTCGCCACTCAACACCGTAAACAGTTCTTCCCGATCAACACCCCTTTCCGAGAGTACCTCTCGGATTATTACCGGGCGATGGATCTACCCGTCACTTATGAGGATATGCTCAAATACGAGGACTCCTTTCCACTGATCAACAAGGACGGCGACGACACCCTCTGGCAGACACTTATCTATGAGCAGCAATTCGGCCGTGAAGTCTACGAAGGTCTGAAAAAGATCTACGTCATCCTCCGTTCCGGTGGCGACGAATCCATCCTGCCCAATCTCTACATCGATCGCGTCGATTTCTGCACCTTCGGCAATACCAAGCCCATGCGCGTGCGTGTGGTTAATCAATACAACGATAACCACGACTACTTCTACGTGAAGAAGGCCGACGCCTCCCGCGTCTATGGTCTCGAACTCGAAGAGTTGCTCTCGCCCAACCACATCAACTTCCTCGTCCACGACGACACCTTGATCGAAGAGCACATCATCGGCGTGCCCGGCGACGACTTCATCCGCGACTATCTCCCGCACTCCGACCTGCACGAGGTGCGCCTAGCGAAAGAGTTTATTAAATTCAACGAACGCTGCTTCGTCCGCCTGCTCGGCGACATGCGCGCCTACAACTACGTAGTCGAAGTCACCCCCGACTTCGAAGGGAGCCAATACCGCGTCCGCGCGATCGACTTCGACCAACAATGCTACGAAGGTCGCCGCTCGCTTTACCTGCCCCAATTTTTCAAGAATAACCTCCCCGTGGTCAAACTCTGCACCGAGCTGATCAACGTCGAGACCAGCAAGCAGTATCAACGCGAAGAACGCACCTTGATCAAACGGCGACTGAACTTCGCCCTGCCAAGAGTCCAACTTCTCCGTGCGTGCATGTGTGCCGACCAAATCTCCAGCACCGAGAAAATGCGCCAACTGCGCAAGGAACTGGCCGAGATGCACAACGACCACCGCTTCATGCTCTGCCACTCGATGGGCGAAATCACCTTTCTCAACATCACGATTACCCTTGGCCTTGAAGGCTCTGCCGCCTATTTTCCCGAGGGTGATAGCGGTTGAGTTCTAAGTAGAAGCTGACAATCTTGTCGCTTCAACCCCTTACACAATAAAGCGACAGAATGGTCGCTTCTACCCAATTTACTACAATGGATTTACGCCAAAAACTACTCAAACTTTTCGGAACTAAAGACTACATCCCCATGCGCCGCATGGAGATCATCTCAGCTCTTAAACTCGACGAAGACAACACGAAGCAAGCCCACACGCTGCTCGACCAGATGCTGGAACGCGGCGAAATCGCCCGCCTGAAGAAGGATCGCCTTTGCATCCCGGAAGATGCCGATCTCGTGAGCGGTCGCATTATCGTGCGGCAAAGCGGCTCCGCCATACTCATTCCCGATTCGGATCCCTCCGGCGACGGCTACCCGATCAAAGCTGAGGATACCGCCGTGGCCATGCACGGCGACATCGTGCTCGCTCGAAAAGTCGAACAAACGCGACGCCCCTTCCGTGGCAAAGGCGGTAAGCAACGCCCCGCCTACGATCCCAACGAAAAGCCGAACGTTCGCGTGATCCGCATCCTTAAGCGCGCTCACACCAGCATCCCTGGCACACTTGAGCAAGGCCGCCACGCCACCTACGTCATCCCCGACGATCCGCGCATTATTCAAGACATCCTCGTGCCCGACCCCAAAAACTCCGGCATGCGCCCCATCCCGAAAGTGGGCGACAAAGTCGTGGTCAAACTCCTCGAATGGAAACAGCGCCACCTCAACCCCGAGGGCGAAATCATCGAAGTGCTCGGGCGCACCCACGAGCCGGATGCCGAGTTCAAGGCCATCCTCTATAAATACGACCTCAATCCTAAGTTCCCCGCCGCAGTCGAAAAACAGACTGAAAGCATTCCCGACAAAGTACGCCCCGAAGACATTGGCAACCGACAAGATTGTCGCGACCTCTTCACCTTCACGATCGACCCCGACGACGCGAAGGACTTCGACGACGCGCTCTCGCTCGAACTTCTTCCAGACAACAAAGTTCGTATCGGCGTGCACATCGCCGACGTCAGCGCCTACGTGAAGCCCGGTTCACCACTCGACCGCGAGGCGCAAGAGCGTGGCAACAGCACCTACCTCGTCGGCACCGTCATCTCCATGTTGCCGCACGCCCTTTCCAACGGGCTCTGCTCGCTGGTCGAGGCGGAAGACCGGCTGACCAAGTCCTGTTTCATCACCTTTAATGACAGCGCCGATATCGTCGACGTCGAGTTTGCCAACACCGTCATAAACAGCAACAAGCGGCTGACCTACAAGCAGGCCTACGCCTTCATGAAGCAGGACGACTTTGCCACAATTCGCAAGACGCCCCTGCCGCCCAAGCACCAGACCGGCTCGACGGGGCGCTCGCTCGACGAGGTGACCGACGACGAGATGGCTACGCTGAAGGAGTACATCGGCAAGCTCTGGCACATCGCCGAGCAGCTGCGCCAGCGCCGCTTCAGCAAGGGCTCACTCGATCTCGACATGACATCAGTCAAGATCTACGTAGACGAAGAAGGCTACGCCGACCGCATCGAAAAAGAATTTAACGACGAGAGCCACCAGTTGATCGAAGAGTTCATGCTCTCTGCCAATGAGCAAGTCGCCCGCACGATGAAGAAGCAAAACTTCCCCTGCATCTACCGTGTGCATGATGAGCCGGAAGAAGAAAAGCTGAAAGAGCTGCGCGAAACGATGATCAGCTTCGGCGTGCAATGCGGGAATTTGCAAAAGCCGCGCGAGATGACCTCCCTGCTCAAGAAGCTGAAAGAGCACCCGCAAGGCTACACTCTGAAAATCCACGTCCTGCGCAGCCTCAAGCAGGCGCAGTACCGCGCTTCGGCCGACGGCCACTTTGGCCTCGGCAAGCCTGACTACACGCACTTCACTTCACCGATTCGCCGCTACTCCGACCTCATCGTGCACCGCGTACTTGATGGCTATCTCTGCAAGATTGGAGCCGACTCGGCACTGCCCGAGCCAGATATCCGCTACACGAAGGGGAACCTAGAAAGTCTCGGCGAGCACATCAGCATCACCGAGCGCAACTCTGTCGATGCCGAGCGCGAATCGGTCAAGACGAAGCTCCTCGAATTCTACGACCGCGAGCTACAAAAAGAAGAGAAGCAGCACTTCAAAGCGATCATCACCGATGTAAAAAACCACGGCCTCTTCGTCGAACTGACAGATACACTGGCTTTCGGCATGGTGCACATCTCGACCCTCGACGACGACTTTTATCACCCGAACTCTGAAGGCACCGCACTCATCGGTCGCCGGAAGAAGCGCACCTATGCGCTCGGCCAATACATCATGGTGCAAGTCGAGCGGGTCGATCGCTTCAAGCGGCAGATCGATTTTCGCGTCGTCCTGACCGATGAGCGCGACGCGGGCAAGAAGCCGGGTAAGCCCTTCAAAGGTCGCCGCAAGCCACGTGCTAATCAGGGAAATCAATCAAACAAATCACGGAAAAATACTTCCCAAAAACCAAGTGCACGCGAGGGGACTGACAAAGTAATCACCAAGCGCCCGAAAAAGAAACCCGCCAAGAAATCCACTGGCGAGAAGCCAAGGAACGAAAAGCCAAGAAGCGAAGCGTCTAAGAGCGAAAAGCCAAGAAGCGAAGCGTCTAAGAGCGAAAAGCCTACTGGCAAAGTACTGACTCAGCGCCCGAAAAAGGACGACCGCAAACGCAAACGCAATCGATAGTAGTCGTGGTCGGCGACTCATAGGTCGGGGCTTTACTGGGAGGCTGTCCTAATCTTATTCTTAATCTTAATCTTAATCGAACCACTGAAAGCTAGCTCAGCTCATTGTTCTTTAAAGACTTGCAGAAAATAAAGGGGAGTCGGATTAAGATTAAGATTACGATTAACCTAAAAACGGCAGTTCAAGTAGGCTCAATTCTCTAAACCGTTAATGGACGTTAATTAACGTTAATCAAGTAGGCCGCCAAATTGGCGATAGAGTGAGAATAGAGCAGATGGTTGCGGAGATTTATAAAGCCTTATTTCTCATTTAGTTCTGAGATCATATTAACGTGCATTAACGTTTATTAACGGTTCAACTCATCTTTTTAGGTTTAAGAATCTGATTTATGCCATTCCCCCATGAGTCTTATTCTTTTTGAGACCGCTTCACGGGTGAAGCTCCGATACATCCTGTTGACTTGCCAGAACTCCCACAGCCGCTACATTGCACAAAATCTTTAATTTCTTAACTTCCTAAATGCATCCATTACTAGCAGCACTTATCCCGACGCTTCTTCTCGGGTTCAGTATTTTATTTCTGATCATACGCTTACAGAATAAGCTTAAGCTCATCGCCGAACTAGAGGAGAAGTTGCGAGCGCCGGCGCCCAAAATCATTCGCCGAGAGGGCATCACGCAGCCGCATTTTTCGGCCGAAGAAACATCAGCAGATGCTGAAGCAGAGACAGTGCCGGCGCCTCAGCCCGCTTATTTCGACAGCTCTGATTCGCTCTTGGCCACCCTTTCGCACGAGTTAAAGACGCCGCTCAACGGCATCATGGGGATCGCTCAGATGCTGCGAGAGGAGAATGATGATTCCGAACAACTGATGGAGCTGGAAGGCTGTGCCCATCACATGCACTCCGTCCTCCACACGCTGACGAACCTCGCGCGTATTCAGAACGAGAATGAATTTCTCCCCCAGTTCCGTGAGTGGGTCTCTTTGCGGGATGTGATTGAACAATCACGCGAAGATGTGACCTTCCGCGCCATCGGCCGTCAGACGAAGATCCTGACCGAGCACGAAAACAATCGCATCCGTTTGCGCGGGGACAGCGACCACATTAGCACGATTATCAAATCTACTTTACTGGGATCGATCGAAGCCATCCCCATGACCGGACTGCCCGAAGAGAAAAAGACGCTCTCAATCAATTGGAAGATCAAAGGCGACGAAATCGAACTGACCATCCTGAACCCACTTGAAGTGCTAGAGGAAGAGCGCGAGCAATGCGTAAACGACATCCTCAATATCGCCAGCGGCGAAGAACGTAGCCGGATCAAGATCGAGTATTTGCACATAGCTGTAGCCAAAGCGCTACTCGGATTTTACCAAGGCAGCATCGTCTCCGAGCAGACTGCCGAAGCTGGCGTTCGCACAACTCTGCGTTTCACGATGGAGAATATGATCGCCTCTCCTTCGGCGGCTAAGCCCATCGGCGGCCTCCGTGTGCAAAGCGGCGCGAGTGGGCTCAAGACACTGCGCGAACTCCCCGAAAAACTAAAGATTCTCGTAGCCGAAGATGACCGCGCGAGTCGCAATCTTTTAATCATGCTCCTCGAAAAGATGGGGCAAATCGCCACCCAAGTAGAAAACGGCGAAGATGCGGTGCTCGAGTTGCAAAAAGATCCTAGCTACGACCTCATTCTAATGGATGTTGATATGCCGATCATGGACGGCACGGCAGCGACGCAAGCCATCCGCAAAGGACTTGCGGGCGAAGAGATTAAAGACATTCCCGTGGTCGCCGTGACCGCATTCAACGTCATTTCCGACCGCAATCGCTTCAAAGAAGCCGGCATGCAATATTATCTACCTAAACCAGTGGGCTTGAAAGAGCTGCGCGCAACGCTTCTTGAAATCGTTAAAAAGAAGAAGGCAGCGAGTTAGGTCGTAGAAGCGACAAGCCTGTCGCTTTGCTGGGGTGCCGCGAAGAGTTGAGGCGATGCAAATCCAGATTACCCCATTCTATAATAGCGCCTACAAAGCGACAGGAGTGTCGCTTCTACTGCCTGACGCAACGATCCACCACATCCGCGCACTCGCGGTTTTCGCGGACGTCGTGGACGCGGATAAAATCGACACCGGCTTGAATACCTAGAGCTGTCGTGGCCAGTGTGCCACTGAGGCGGGCTTTGGGGTCTTTCAGATCGAGTAGTTGCGCGATCATGGATTTGCGCGATGCGCCCAGTAATACGGGATAGCCCATCGCAGCGAGCTCTGGCAGGCGGCGCATGATCTCCCAGTTTTCTTCGTAGGTTTTTCCAAATCCTAAACCGGGGTCGAGCATGATGGCATCGTCACGAATGCCCGCCTCTTTGACGAGTTCGATTGAGCGCTGAAGAAAAGTTTGAATCGCGTCCATCACATTACCGACGCCGGCTTCTTCGGCGGAGCGGTTATGCATTAAGATGCAGGCACCGCCTTTGGCCATGACTTCAGCCATGCGTGGGTCACGCTGCGCGCCCCAGACGTCATTGACGATGTCGGCACCTGCCGCGAGGGCGGCTTCGGCCACCGCAGCTTTGGACGTATCGATTGAAATCAGCGCCTCCGTATGTGGACGTATTTTTTCGATAAAGGGCACGACTCGGGCGATCTCTTCGGCGGCGGGAATGGGAATGTGTCCAGGGCGGGTCGATTCGCCTCCGATATCGATAATCTCGGCACCCGCTTCGACCATGGCATGGAAGTGCAATGTGGCGGCATCGAGGTCGACGAAGTCGCCGCCGTCCGAGAACGAGTCGGGCGTGAGGTTCAGGATGCCGACGAGGTAGGTGCGGTGGCCGGTCGGGAGATCGCACTGCGGTGTGTGGTAGATGTGGTGTTTTGCCATGGGATGTTATCTTAAACGAAGCACAACGAATCTCGTTTCCATAGCCATAAGATAAGCGCAGCCCTCAGAAAAAGACAAACGTATAGCAAGGAGGGAGTCCCGCCCTACCAGACACCCTACCTACGGTCGCCAAGATTTTCTGGGTTCCATTATTTCAACGGGGTAAGAAGTGTTCGCGCGGCATGGCCTCATACCGCATCTTGAGACGCCTACCTGCGGCATGGCCTCATGCCGCGCTACCTGTTCTCCAGAGATTCATACCCCGCACATTTAATTACAGGCGGAATTTCATCTGGAGCGACTCTGCTGTTGCCTCAGGCATGAGGACGTCCCACTTTTGTGACTTTATTCCCTGCAAACAACGCACAACCGTACGAAACGAGTTCCTCGTTCCGCTACTAAAAAATCAGCACAGCAAAATGTCCGAACTCACTCGCGCACAAAAAGACGAATTCATTAAATTTATCGCCTATCTCTGCGATGAAGCGGCTAAGGAGATACTCCCCCACTACGGCCCTGACGTAGAGATCGAGCGGAAGTCTGACGCCACCCCCGTCACTTTGGCGGATCAAAACGCGGAGAAACGCATCCGCGCGATTCTGGCCGAGCGCTATCCAGAGCACGGCATCATCGGCGAAGAATACGGGCGAGAGCGCGACGACGCTGACTTCGTCTGGGTGCTCGATCCGGTCGATGGCACGAAGTCTTTCATCTCTGGCGTGCCGCTCTTTGCCACTCTGATCGCGCTGCTCTACAAGGGTCGCCCCGTGATCGGCGCGATTAATCAACCGATTCTCAAGCAAATGGTGATCGGCGACGGTGAGACCACGACGCTGAACGGCAAACCGGTGACTGGGCGTGACGCCTGCCCGCTGAGCGAGGCCACACTCTGCACGACGGATCCGATCCGTGAAACACTTTGGCAGAACGAAGCCGATTGGACGGCGCTGCCCCCCAAGACCGCGCTCTACCGTTCATGGGGCGATGCGGGCGGCTACATTTTACTCTGCTCCGGCTTTATCGACGTAATGTGCGATCCGATGATGGAGATCTGGGATTGTGCGGCGATCCTACCCTGCCTCGCAGGTGCGGGCTTCAAGGTGACTGGTTGGAAGGGCGGCGACGCTTTTGACGAGCGCTGCATCATCGCGGCGAAAGCGCCTCTCCACGACGAAGTCATGGCAACACTCTATCCTTCTCAATAAATCTCATACTGATGGCCGCGCTCTTCCAGAACATAAAAACGGGACTGAACGCGGCCAGAGAATATAATGCGCTCAACTTCATGCCGCTCAGGCAGTCGTTGAAAGGTTACCAAGCAAGCTACTTGGGGGGCGACTTACGTGCGGGGCTGAATGTCGCCCTGCTCGCTTTTCCGCAAGGCATGGCCTACGCCTTAATCGCGGGGCTGCCGATTCAATACGGGATTTATGGGTCTGCGATCGCCGCGATGGTCGCGCCAGTCTTCGCCAAGAGCCACTTCATCACGATGGGGCCGACGAATGCGACCTCGGTCATGCTCCTGAGCGCTTTCGCCAGCCTCGGGATCGTCGGTGCGGAAAAACTCGGCATGGTGCCACTGCTCATACTGATGGTTGGGCTCTTCGTGGTGGTGGGTGCCTACTTAAAGGTGGCCAATCTGGTGCAGTATATTTCGCGCTCGGTCATCACTGGCTATATCACCGCGGCGGCGCTGCTTATCATCACCAATCAAATCCCGAAATCGCTAGGGCTGGAGATGGCTGGCAAAGGTGCCACCTTTTATGAGTCGGCGGTGCTCATGGTGCAGTCGATCCACACGGTGCATTGGGCGACGCTCATTGTGAGTTTGGCGACGGCGGCGCTATTCATCTTTTTAGATAAGAAGTTTAAAGCACTCCCCAACGTAGCGATCTGCCTCGTGGTGGTCTCAACCTTAACGGAGTTAATCCTAGGTCACGACAGCGGGATCAAATTCCTACCTGGGATCAACGCGGCGGACTGGTCGTTTCAAGCGCCTGCAATTTCGCTCAGCAGCATTCAAATCTTAGCCAGCCCAGCGCTCGCCATCGCTCTGCTCTGTATCCTCGAAGGTATCTCCATCGGCAAATCACTCGCGGCCAAAACGGGTGCGCGCCTCGACGCCAACCAAGCAATGTTCTCCATCGGTATGGCCAATATCGGTTGTGCCTTCTTCTCAGGAATGCCCGCTTCCGGCTCACTCACCCGCTCGACTCTGAGTGCCACTAGCGGTGGTCGTACCGTGTTGGCCAGCTACATCAGCGGGGTCATCGTTTTCATCGGTGCCTTCGCGCTGGGACCGTTTACAGAGTACATTCCGCAGTGCACTTTGGCCGTGCTCGTCATCGCGATCGGTATTTCGCTGATCAATAAGCACGCCATCCGCATCGTCACCTTCACGACGAAGTCGGACGCAGCGGTCTTCGGTGCGACCTTCGGCAGCGGCCTTTTCATGCCTCTGGATACCGCGATCTACGTCGGCGTGGGCACCTCGATCGTGCTCTTTCTAAAGAAAGTCGCGCGCCCCGAAATGGTCGAATACACCTTCAATGAAGAAGGTCAACTCGCGGAAATGAATAAGCAAGCGGCACGCTCAGTGCCTCAAGTCTCCATCGTACACGTAGAGGGTGAGCTCTTCTTCGGTGCGGCCGATCTATTCCGCGATCAAATGCGCCGTATCTGCGAAGAGCCTAACCTAAAGATCGTGGTTTTGAAAATGCGCAACGCGCACAATCTCGACGCCACCGGCGTGATGGCGCTCGAGGAGTTGCTACTCTACATGGAAGAAAAAGGTCGCTACCTAATTTTAAGCGAGGTCAAGTCCGACATGATCCGGGTGCTCAAAAACTCCGGACTCTACGGTAAAGTCGAAGAGCGGAATATCTTTACCGACGAGCCATCGAATCCAACGATGTCCACCGCCAAAGCTCTGAAGCGCGCGAAAGAGCACCTCGGTGATACGCAAGCCGATGTATCGATCTACGTAGACCCCATCCGCGATAAGACTAAACAGGGCGAACGCCCATAGTGGCAGGTTGGAGTCCCGCATTTATGCGGTCACGCATGTAGAGCTTATCTGGCGCAGCCGCCTAAAGGCGGGACTCCAACCTAAGCATTCGCTTCTAATCCTTTCGCAGACCCGCGTCGACCTCGCTTTGCTCGATATTTGCTTCGCGCTCGCTTAGAGCATCGAGGCGTTCGATTAAGGAGTTTTCACTATCGGTCACGAAATTAGTGCGCTTTTCGAGAGATTGCGATTCGTCTTCAAGTTGCTTGAGGCGAGCTTCGAGCGCGGCTTCTCGGGATTCGATACTTTGTTCGGATTTCGAAACTTTGGATTCCGCAAATGGTGTACGAGTGACGCTTTCTTTGAGTCGCTGGAGTTCGGCCTTTTGACTTTCGAAGCTCTGGCGATCTACAGCGAGGCGATTTTTCAGTTCGACGAGTTCGGCTTCCTTCGCACGTAGCTCGGCCGCCTTCGATTCGGCGGCTTTGGCATCGTAAGCGGAGGCATCGACGTCTGCGCGCTCGGCAGCGACGATCTTCAATTGCTCAATCTCGGCTTCGGTCTGCTCGACCCCGTTCAGGCGGGAGATAACGAGTTCTTCCGCTTGCTTGAGATCGGTACTGCGCAGCTCTAACTCACGGCGATCGTTATCGAGACTCTTACGCTCCGCTTTGATTTTCTTTTCCATTTCGAGCACCTCTTTACGACGTTGCTCGATGTATTTGCGCTCGGATGCAGTGAGCGTGCGCTGCGATCGTTTGCGCGTCGGTTGCTCTCCGTTCGCTTGACACTCGATCAAATAAGGAACCACTAACGAAGTCCAGATACCCAGCTCGCGTGCAGCCAAGGTATGTACCTTTCCTTGAGAATCGGAAAGTTGCACTTTCTGCATGTCGTAGGATTTGATAAGCGAGGGCTCCTTGATCGCCTCCGTAATGAGATTCCTCACCCGATGGAGTGAACTCGCGGGCGGCACAACAGTCAGAAAGGCCACATTGATACCCACAAAACCAACAAACAAGCCACCAAGCGCCGCGAACAGGCCGCTACCAAATGCCCAATAAACAGCGAGCGATCCGCCCAGACTAAGTAGCCCGACTCCAAATGTAGCCATGGCAATTCGTTGCGCCGAATGGCGCTCGTAGAAACGGCCAATCGTGTCTTCGAGTTCTTGAGCTTTGTCTTTCTTAGCCATTAATCGATAGAGGATAAATCATAGATGGCATAGCCTGCCAAGAGGTTAGGCAACCTCGAGCATTCACTGCGCCAATCTCCAGATAGATAAACACGATTTTCGACCACAATTTTGCGCGCGTCGCAGAAGTCCTCAAACTCGGCTACGGAAAAGGGGTTGTTCGGCATCGACTCGTACCAAGGCTTTGGATACACTTCATTGACTGTTCGGCGGCCATTGAAGAGGGCATTCATGCGGTTAACCCAAAAACCTTGATTAATAAAGCCGACCGTAACATGGCGCCCCACTCGCAGGCCTTCCGCCAAAATCGCGTCGGCATCGTCGAGCTGTTCGACCGTGCGGCTAAAGATGACGCGGTCGAAGGCATCGTCCGGGAAAGTGGCAAGAATCGCGGGGATATCGCCTTGATAGGCGGGCACGCCACGCTTCACACAGCTGAGAATCTTATCCAGATCAATATCCACACCGACGCCGTAGATCGACTTCTTCTGCTTCAAATACTCCAACAACACGCCTCGCCCGCAGCCGAGGTCGAGCACGCGGTCGCCCTCATTGACCCAGCGGGCAATGATCTGAAAGTCGGCCTGGCGTTTTTTATCGGTCGGGCTCATAGCGGATCAGCGTGTGAGAAAGCGGTGGATGAGTTCGTAGAGTTGCGGGGAGCGCACGAGGAAGGAATCGTGCCCGAAGTCCATCGCAAGCTCGGCATAAGTGGCGTCTTTACCGAGGCGTAACAGTGCTTCGACAATCTCGCGATTACCCTGCGGCGGGTAGAGCCAGTCGGAGGTGAAGCCGACGACGAGACCGGGCGCGGTGACGGCGCTAAGGGTGGCGTCGAGTGATTCGGGGCTGTGCAGATCGAAGCGGTCGAGTGCTTTGGTCAGATACAAATAGCTGTTGGCGTCGAAACGAGTGACAAAGCTGGCACCTTGGTAGCGCAAGTAACTCTCGACCTCGAACTCGACCTCGAAGTGCTCTTTAGATTCGTCGACATTACGGCGCTTACGCCCGAATTTACTCTGCATGCCGACATCGGAGAGGTAGGTGATGTGCGCCATCATACGCGCCACAGCGAGGCCTTGGTCGGGGCCGTGCTCCGGATCGTAGTGACCCTGCTGCCAAGCGGGGTCGGAGATGATGGCTTGGCGACCGGTATCGTTAAAGGCGATGGCTTGTGCGGTGTGGCGCGCGCCTGAGGCCAGCGCGAGGTAGCGGCCGACGCGCTCAGGGAAATCGATCGCCCATTGCAAGGTCTGCATGCCGCCCATGCTCCCGCCGATGACGGCATGGAGGCGTTCGATGTCGAGCGAATCGACGAGGAGCGACTGTGCCTTGATCATGTCTTGCACGGTCAGCTTTGGGAAATCGAGGTTGTAGGGCTTGCCCGTTTCGGGGTTGGTCGAGCCGGGGCCGGTCGAGCCTTGGCAGCCGCCGAGCACGTTGGAGCAAATGACAAAGTACCGCGTCGTATCGATCGGCTTACCGGGCCCAACCATGAAATTCCACCAGCCTTGCTTGCGCTCTTCGATGCCGTGGACGCCGGCGCAGTGGTGGTCGCCGCTGAGCGCATGGCAGATAAGAATGGCGTTATCTTTGGCCGCGCTGAGATGTCCGTAGGTTTCATAGCGAAGCGTCAGCTCAGGGAGGCTGCCTCCGGAGACGAATTTAAACGGCTCTTTGGAAACAAAATCCTGATACTCGACGAAGCCGACCTCTCCTTCTTCGGAGATGAGCGGCGCTTGTTCGGAATCATTCATGGCGGTGTACTTTGACGCCAGATAGCGGTATAGGTAGAGTGCGTGCAAATCCAGTTAAAAAGCTTAATCAGCTTGGAGTCGGGTGCGATTATTCCAACGGGGTAAAAGGTGGTAGCGCGGCATGCCCTTCCTGGCCTGAGCTTGCCGCACCTTGATCCGCCTACCTGCGGCATGAGGCCATGCCGCGCTACCACCTTCTCAATAGATTCATACCTCGCACCATTTAATGACACCCGTTGGCTCCGCCTCCAAGCCTGTGGCGCGATTAACGGGTCGGCCGGAACGTGACGGCCTTCAAATTGTTACTTAGCCGTATGTCGTCCTCCAGCTTCTCAGGCATGACACGAGCGGCGAGGCTCAGGGTGTCGTCGCTGTCGATTGGAGGAATTTGGGTAAAGACTTTGCGCGTGGTCGTTTGGCCGGGACCGAGGGAGCCCAGGGTGAAGCTGACTGGCTCGGCCTCGCCGATGAAGACCTCTAGCTGCGCATCGCTAAACCATTTGGTGCCGCGATTCTGCACGGTGACTTCGATCGGCATAGTCGTGCCGGGCTGGGCATCGGGCTGAAGGTGAATATCGGCCAGCGCGACATCGAGCAAGTTGGGCGTAGCGCGTTCGCGGAGGCGATTCCAGTCGACGAGGCCGCCTCCGTAGACGGGATCGGCACTGGGCGCGCCTTGGTCGTTAAGATAGCGTTTGAGTATTTCGACAGCCTGCCTTGGAGGGAGCGCATCATCGCCCGATATAAGTGAAGCCAGTGTGCCACTGACGAAAGGAGCCGCTGCCGAGGTGCCGGAAAAGAGCGTGGTGCCCTCGTCTTCTTTCGCCGTGAGCACGCCCACGCCAGGTGCGGCGAAGTCGATTTTCTTCGATTGATTAGGGAAAAGAGCGTGTTGCCCACCGGCATCCACCGCCGTGACCGCAAGCACTTGCGGATAGGCCGCAGGATAAGGCATGCGGCTGTAGCCGTCGTTACCCGCAGCGGCTACCATGAGAACACCGCGCTCGTCTGCATAGCTGACGGCCTGGCGGAGGAGAGGGGTGTCTTGATAAACGCCGAGGCTCAGATTGATAATCTTCACGCCAAGATCGACCGCCTGCACGATGCCTTTGGCAACATCATAGCTGTTACCCAAGCCCTCGTCGTCGAGCACGCGCACAACGAACAGCTCGGCATCGGGGGCAATGCCTTCGCTCCCCGTGATAATGGAAGCCACCGATGTGCCGTGGGCGGCACCGGGGCCGGCCACGCCACCGCCAGCGAGATCGATGTGAACGATATAGACATCGTCAAACTGCGGGTGCGCCTGAATGCCGGAATCGAGGATAGCGACGATCACGCCATCGCCCGTCCCCCCGACGGCAGCGCCCGTGATGGCGCGAGCGGAGATACCATAGGCGCTTAGGCTGGCGAGTGCTTCCGGAGCGATCTCAACGGGCGGCAAGGGGCGCTCGATCCGGTAAGAAAAGCTGGCGCGGGCTCCGTATTGGCCGAAGTTCGTTTTCAAAAGAGCACTCTCGGGGATGCGCACAGCGAGGAGCTCGTCGATCTGATCGAGCGGTGCCAGCCCGGCATCGGTCAGAGCCTTCAAGTAAGCGAGGTAATCTTTACGGCTGTTAAAATGGACGACTAGCTCGCCCGGGATCGCATTGCTGGGGAAGACCAAATTCTCAATCGTGAGCGGCTCGCCCGACATCGAGGGAAAATCAAAGACCACTTGCTCGTCAGTTTCCGGCACATCCGCGTCGCTCTCAGATGCTGAATCGGAAAAAAATGACAATGGCCGCTCGGTCGAGATTAAATAACCAATCATCGCTCCGAGCAGAGCGAGTGCGAAGAGTATCCAGAGCAAACGTGGGGTTTTCATAGTCGTTTAATCTAGACTCCTTGACGAGAAAGACAACCGTCTTTCCTCTCATCTGGAAATGCGAATTCTCTGCCTAAAACATGTGCCGTTCGAGGGGCCTGCCGCGCTGGCAGGCTGGGCGCAGGCGCGTGGGCACACGATCCACAGCCATTCGCTTTACGAGGACAAGCCGCTGCCGAGTCTAGGTGACTTTGACTTCCTACTCATCATGGGCGGCCCGATGAACATCTACGAAGAATCGAAATACCCGTGGCTCGCGGCGGAGAAGGCGCTGATTCGCGAGGCAATCGCAGCGGGCAAGTATGTGCTCGGCATCTGTCTCGGTGGGCAACTGATCGCAGATGCGCTCGGAGCCAAGGTGAGCAAAGGCGCGCAGCCCGAAATCGGTTGGTATCCGATCCGACGAGCGGAGGACTGCCCCGCATGGTGCCGATTGCCTGAGAATTTGCCCGTCATGCACTGGCACGGCGACCGCTTCGACATTCCCGAAGGCGCGACACGTATCGCCACCAGCGAGGCTTGCGAGAATCAGGGCTTCCTCTACGGCGAGCGCGTCCTCGCCTGGCAATGCCACCTCGAAGCGACCCCCGAGAGTCTAGCCGCGCTGACCGAAACCTGCGGCGACGAACTGACCGAAGGTAGCTACATGATGTCGGCCGAGCGGCTTCTCGCGGAACCAAGCCAGACCTACGACCAGATGCAGCAAGCACTCTTCGGCATTCTCGATCGCATGACCGCGCCGCGTGAAGTGATCGACTGGGGACGCACCGATTACGAAGATGCCTTTGCGCGCCAAAGAACCCGCGTCGATCAGCGGCGCTCGGGCGATTGTGGCGACGCGCTCATTTTCACCGAACACACACCCGTCTATACGATAGGCATGCGCAAAGGATCGGAGCAGCACCTGATCTGGACAGAGGCCGAGTGCACCCGGAAGGGCATCGCAGTGATCCAATCAAACCGCGGCGGTGACATCACCTACCACGGCCCCGGCCAAATCGTGGGCTACCCGATTCTCTCGCTCCGGCATCGCCGCGACCTACACGCCTACCTGCGCGATCTGGAAGAAGTCGTCATCCGCACACTCGCCAGCTACGGGCTGGAGAGCGCCCGCCGCGAGGGCAAGACCGGCATCTGGCTCGAGAATGAGCGCAAAATCTGCGCGATCGGGGTTGCCGTGCGCTCGTGGGTCAGCTACCACGGGTTTGCGCTCAATGTGTGCCCCGATATGACCCATTTCAACGGCATCGTGCCCTGTGGCATCACCGATGGCAGCGTGACCTCCCTCGCTAATGAGCTAAATAAGGGCGTGGACATTACGGAAGTAAAAGCGCGATTAGCAGTTGAATTTGAAAGAGTTTTTGGGAACAGTGCCCTACAAGATGGATAAGCGAAAACCAGATTGGCTCCGAGCCAAGCTCCCGACGAGTCAGGAATATAAGAAAGTGCGCGAGATTGTTGACACCAACGATCTGCACACCGTCTGCAAGAGTGCCCAATGCCCGAACATGGGCGAATGCTGGTCGCGCGGCACCGCCACGGTCATGATTCTGGGCAATATCTGCACCCGTTCCTGCACCTTTTGCGCGATCCAGACCGGTCGCCCGACCGAGCTCGATCTCGGCGAGCCCGCCCGCGTGGCCGAGTCCATCGCCCGCATGAATCTTAAACACGCCGTGATCACCTCCGTGGCGCGCGACGATTTAAAAGACGGCGGCGCAGGCGTCTGGGCGGGCACCATTCGCGCCATCCACCACCGCGTGCCTGAGTGCGCGGTCGAAGTGCTCACGGCGGACTTCCGCGGCCAGCAGGAATACCTCGACCTGGTACTCGATGCCTGCCCTGACATTTTTAACCATAACCTCGAAACCGTAAAGCGCCTCCAGCGCCCGATCCGCAAGACCGCCCGCTACGACCGCTCCCTCTGGGTGCTTGAGCACGCCAAGTCGCGCGACTTCATCACCAAGTCCGGCATCATGCTCGGTATCGGTGAGAAGGAGGACGAGATCAAGGAAGTGCTCCAAGACATGGTCAAGGTCGGCGTCGATGTGCTGACCATCGGGCAATACTTACAGCCATCGAAGAAGCACGCCGACATCGACCGCTGGGTCACGCCGGAAGAATTCCAACGCTGGAAAGAATACGCCCTCGAAATCGGCTTCGGAGCCTGCGAGTCCGGCCCCATGGTTCGCTCGTCTTACCACGCCGAAGAACAGTCCGACATGTTCGACGTCCGCGCACGCCGCCGCACGATGCTGGCCGAGCAAGCCGCGAAGAAAGACGGCGCACTGGTTGAAGCGTAAGTAAAGCCGGCCTGGGAACGCTCAGCTCCAGCTCGGCACCCCAGCCAGAGTCGTCCCGTATCCTCGAAGACCCGCCATAGCTCGGAGAGCGACGGTGGGCGCATCCCGACTACAAATCCAGCGGGCTGATCATCTCCTTAGTCGTTCGGCTCTGCACCGTGTGCGTATAGATCATAGTTGTTTTGATATCGGAGTGCCCGAGCAGCTGCTGGATCGTTCGCAGATCCACATTCGCCGCTAGCAAATGACTCGCAAAACTGTGCCGAAAGGTATGCGCCGTCACCTTCTTAGGGATCTTCTCCCAACGCACTGCCGCCCGCACCTCGCGGTTCACATGCTTATCATAGTTGTGGTAGCGCCGGTAGGCACCCTCATCAGGCACCAGCGTTAACTCCTTAGCCGGAAATACCCACTGCCACTGATAGTCAAGGCCCGCACGCTTCGATTTATTGCCGACCGAAGGCGGCAGAAAAACACCCGCAAACTCAGGCACCTCCAAATCTCGCTCCAACTGCGCCGCCACCCGCTCGAGTTGCCGCCCCAAGGCTACCTTTAACTTCTTCGGCATCGGCACCGAGCGATCCTTACGCCCCTTCCCGTCATGAATGATCACTAGATTCTGGTCAAAATCTAAACAGTTCACCCGAAGATTCAGACACTCCGACATACGTAACCCACAGCCGTATAAGACCGAAACAATCAAATCATAAGGCGGTGCCAATCGCCCAATGATCGCAGCCACCTCATCACGCGTCAGCACCGTCGGGATATACTTCGTTACCTTCGCCCGCACCACCGAGTCGCCCAGCTCATAGTCACGCTTCAAGATATGACGAAATACAAATAATAAAGCATTAAACGCCTGATTCTGAGTCGAAGCCGCCACCTGATGATCCACCGCCAAAGAAGTTAAAAATGCCTTCGCCGTTTCCGCCGAGACATCGGCCACTGGCAAAGTGCCCGCAAAACGGGCAAAGCGATAAAGCCACGAGCGGTAGCTGGACAACGTTTTAGGGGAATATTGGCGTAACTTAATCTCGCGCTCCAACTCCAAAATGATCGGTGACCAGTCCGAAGAAATGGCCGTTGCCCCCTTCTTCCGAAAGACAAACTCGTCCGCCTCCACCAATGGCGTCTCACGCCCAGTTGGAGCCGCGCTCACCTTCGCTCGAGCCGCGGCCGCCTTAGCTGGAGCCGCTTCCTCCGGCCAAGCCTCCATCAAGTCGTAGTAGAGCCGCACCGCCTTCTGCGCCTGCATCCGCAGAGAGTCGCTCTGCCCCTTACTCTCCAGTTTTTGCATAAAGCCGGGCAAGTGCTTCGACTCGCGTGGGGACAAGCTCGCCTTATCGCAAAAATCAAGATAGTAGCGCAACCACTTGAAATAATGCGGCACCGCCTTCGCCCCGACAGAAGCCTGCCCAAGACGCACCCGGTAAGCACTCACCAAGACCTCAGGAAGCTTTTTCATAGGACACAGGAATGTTATACGGAAAGTCAATCATCTCCCCAATCCGGATGTTATCCGCATAGAGTTCAAGCGAAAAATACGCTTTTTTGGTTTGACCCAAGAAAAACATCGGATGTTATCCGGAAATGAACTAATAACTTGTTCACTAAAATAATAATGAAACC
>Ga0222662_1000280_pt1 | contig 46848 bp, 44 predicted proteins | sample AntAcemetagen600_FD_179821 | JGI IMG/M metagenome (GOLD analysis project Ga0222662, IMG submission 179821) | Saline water microbial communities from Ace Lake, Antarctica - #600 | ecosystem: Environmental > Aquatic > Non-marine Saline and Alkaline > Saline | place: Antarctica: Ace Lake... | reverse complement strand
GTCGCGTCGTCGTCGTCGCCGGTCGCGTCGTCGTCGTCTCCGGTCGCGTCGTCGTCGTCGTCGGATGCGGAGTCGTCGTCATCGGACCCGCCGCGTCCACCGCTTCCCCCACGCACGGGGCACGCCGCCCCGAGGGCCACAACCAACATCAACAAGAGAGCTCTCTGCACGTCAACTCCAACCGCCACATGCTGCCAGGCCATGCAACGAAGGGTCTTTAGCAGAGAGCGCCGCAGTTGCGACGTGCTTCTAAACACCCGTTCAGCCAACCCCGGCGATCGCAGCAGCCCATCGGCTAGACTCCACGCCCCAGGAAATGAAGGTCCTCCTTACCAATCCACCGTGGCTCCGCCCCGGCTGGTACGGCGTCCGCGCCGGCTCGCGCTGGCCGCACATGGAGCGGGCGGACTCCCCGTACATGCCGTTCCCCTTCTTGCTGGGATACGCCGCAGCGGTGTTGGAGGCCGACGGGCACGAGGTGATGGCGATTGACGCCTGCGCCGAGCGCATCGATCGGGCCGCGTTCCTCGCGCGCGTGCGGGACTTTGGTCCCGACTTTGTGATGGCGGAGATCAGCACCCCGTCGCTCACCGAGGACATACGCACCGTCGCCGCGCTGCGCGAGGACCTCGGCTACACCGGGCCCATCGTGCTGGGCGGGCTGCACAAGCCGCTGTACACGCCCGAGTTTCTCGCGGGTCTGCCGCTGATCCAGGGCACGCTCATCGGCGAGTTCGAGCTCACCCTCAAAGAGCTGCTCCGCGCCCTCGCCGACGATCCGGACGGCCCGGTGGACGCGATTCCAGGGCTCATCTGGCGGCGCGGCAACCAGCTCCTCGACGGGGGGCGCAAGCACAGCCAAGAGGGGCTCGACGACTTGCCGCTGCCGGCCCGCCACCTCTTCCCCATGGACCGCTATCACGACCTGCCTGGCGGGATCCCGGCGCCGTCGGCCCAGCTGTGGGCGTCCCGGGGGTGCTCGTTCACCTGCGACTTCTGCGCCTGGCCTCAGATCCTGTACGGGGACAACGCCTACCGGGTGCGGTCTGCGGAGGCTGTCGCCGACGAGGTCGTCGCCTTGCTGGAGCAGGGGTACGAGTCCGTCTACTTCGACGACGACACGTTCAACCTCGGGAAGAAGCGCACCGCCGATCTCATCGCCGCCTTCGAGTCGCGCGGTATCACTTCGCCCTGGGCATTCATGGGCCGCGCCGACACCTGCAGCCCGTCGCAGTACAAGGCGCTGGCGAAGACGGGTCTGCGGGCGGTGAAGTTCGGGGTGGAGAGCGCGGACACGTCCCGGCTCAAGCAGATCGGCAAGAACCTCGACATCGACGCGGTGCGGCGCTCGGTCAAGGCCGCCAAGGCCTCGGGCGTGGCCATCCACCTCACGTTCATGTTCGGGCTGCCCGGCGAGACGCTGGACACGATGCAGCGCACGCTGGATCTGGCGTACGAGCTCGATCCCGACTCGGCCCAGTTCACCATCGCCGTGCCGTTTCCCGGCTCGCGCTTCTACGACCAGATGATCGATGAGGGGCGCCTCGCCGAGGGCGACATCGACTTCGACGCGCTGGACGGATACCGCACTGGCGTCGTCAGCACGGACGCGCTCGAGGCCGACCAGATCATCAGCTTTGTGCACGGGATCCACCGTCGCTGGGAGACGCGGGAGCGCCCCACGACCATCGCGCCGGTGATCCCGATCAGCGAGATCGGCGGCTCGGGGATCTCCGCGGGCCTGCTGGTGCGGGCGGGCCAGGGCGAGTGGATGCAGCAGGCGCTCAAGGCGCTGCTCGAGCAGGCGGGCCCATCCCGGGAGATCGTCATCGTCGCCGATCGCGCCGATGAGACCCTCCCGGCCGCCGCCGCCGCCGTGTGTGACTGGGCGACCTTCCTCGACGCCGACCCGGGCGAGCCGCTGCCGGCCATGGCCAACCGCGTGGCGCCAGCGTGCACGGGGCGCTGGATCGCGCTGTTCCACTCCGGCGCCCTGCCCCGTCCGGGATGGCTCGAGTCGGTGCTCGACGCGACCCGACGACACCCCGACGCCGGCTCGCTCGCGGTGCCCCTGCACGTGGCGCCCAACCTGGGCCTGTCCGCTCCCACCGAGTCCACGGCCTTGTCCGTGTCCCGCTGGGGGCGCGTGCTCTCGGCCCGGCCGACGCTCGGCGGCGACAGCGTGATCGCAGCGGTCTCCGCCCGAGCCGGACTGTTCTCCCGAGCGCTGCTGGAGGACGCCGCGGGCTTTGATCCCGACCTGCCGTTCGAGCTCGCCGACGCGGACCTGGGAGTGCGCGGGCTGCTGTTGGGCTACCGCGCGTGGTTCGCCGCGGGCCCCGGGGCGGAGCTTCTGCACGACGGCGAGCTGATCGCCGAGCGGGGGCCCATGAGCACGGACGACGCCGAGCGGTGGGCGCGGGGGCGGGTGCGCATGCTCCTCAAGACCCTGCCGAGAGAGAACTGGCAGTCCGCGTCGGGGCCCATCGCGCTAGAGCTGGCGGCGGACCTGTGGCGCAGCGCGAAGCGCGGACGCTCCCCGGCGGGGTTGGTGCGGGGCTTTGTGGGCGGAGTCAGCGCGGCGCGGAGCACGCTGCACGAGCGCCGGCGCATCCTGGGTCGGCGACGGGTGGGCGCGGAGTGGGTCGGCGACGCCTTCACCGAGTTCGAAGCCGACATGAGCCACTGCCGCTGGCAGCGCACCTTGCAACGACTCGTGCTCCCGGTGACGCCATGAGCGTGCCCCTGCGCGTGCTCGTGACCGGCGGCGCCGGGTTCATCGGCAGCACGCTGGTGCGCGCGCTGATGGCCCGTGGAGACTCCGTCGTCATCATCGACGACCTGTCCCGGCCCGGCTCCCGCGAGCGGCTCGATGCTCTGCAGATGCTCGGCGGTGACTTGACCGCGGCCATCGGGGACATCGTCGACGGCGGCTTCGTCAAGCACACGTTTGAGCGCTTCACCCGGATGACCCCGTTCGACGCCGTCTATCACCTGGCCGCCCAGGTGGCGGTCACGTGGTCCATGGAGGACCCCCAGCGCGACTTCGCCATCAACGCGGTCGGCTCGTTCAACGTCATCGAGGCTGCGCGGCGCATGTGCCCGTCCGCGCGCTGCATCTACATGTCGTCGAACAAGGTCTACGGCGGCATGCAGGACCTCGGCTTTGAGCCCGATCCTGACGGCGACCGCCTGCGCATCGTCGGGCTGCCGGACGGCGTGGGCATCGACCGAGCGTTCGATCCTGAGACCCCCTACGGCGTCAGCAAGGGCACCGGCGAGGCCTACTTTCGCGACGCTTCGCGCACCTGGGGCATGCAGACGGTCGTGCTGCGCGCGTCGTGCATCTACGGGCCTCGGCAGAGCCAGCAGGAGGACCAGGGCTGGGTGGCGTGGTTCGGCAAGGCGGTGGCGAGCGAGATCCCGATCCGCATCTTCGGCGACGGAAAGACCACCCGCGACATGCTGTTTGTGGACGATCTCGTGGACCTGTACCTGCGCATCCTCGACGGCCCAGCGCCCGCGCGCGGCTTGACGCTGAACGTCGGCGGCGGCGCGGGATCGGCCCGCTCGCTGCTGGAGGTGGTGCACGCGCTGGAAGGGCTCACCGGCAACACCGCCGACCTGAGCTTCCTCGACGAGCGGCCCGGGGACCAGAAGGTGTTTGTCACCGACGTCTCCGCGACCACGGCGGTCTACGGCTGGGCGCCGAGCACGATGCCCGAGACCGGGCTGCGACTCCTGCTCGGGCTGAACTGAGGGAGCCGACCGGGGCCGACGGGCGCGGTCGGGCACGAGGCCGCCCGGAGGTTCCGGCACAGATCCCGCTTTGTCGGTCTGCGAGCCATCTTGACGGCTCGTTGAAGGAGAGACCCATGTTGCCTAGCCGAGCCTTGACCGCCGCCCTTTGCCTCCTCCCCCTCGCCGCGTGTACGCCGGTGGACAACTCCGGTGGAGATCCCCCCGCGGGCGACTCGATGGAGTTTGCGCTCGTCGGTTCGCCGGCAGGCTTCTGCGAGGCGATGGATGAGGCTGCCTTGATCGGCGTGCAGGCCGACATCGAGGACTGGGTCGAGGGCTGCGACTTCGCCGACGACATGCGCGCGGACCTGGAGACCGCGCACGGGGCGTTGGAGGCCGAGCAAGCTCTTGTGATCGTCAGCGCGCAGCTCGGCGGGTGCCTCGGAGACTTCGAGGTGGTCGGTGTCTACGAGGACGGCGACCAGCTGAACGTGTGGATGCTCAAGGAGGACACCGCCTACGGCAAGACCAACGTCGCCTGCAACGACGACCTCGGCGAGGGCCACGCGCTCATCGTGGTCGAGGACGCGGCAGACGCGCTGTCGGTGAGCCTCACCGTGGGCATCTGGAACCCGCAGCTGCCGGGCGGACCGGCGAGCATCGTGGGAGAAGACCAGTGATGCGCGGCGCGATCATACTGTTGGGCGCGCTGGCGCTGGGTTTGGTGGGCTGCGTCGACAACTCCGGGGGTGACCCGCCGGACGGCGCGGAGATCGAGGAGTTCACTCGGCTCTCCCTCGACTCCGGCGGCCTGTCCTGCTTCTTGTTCGAGGACGGCGCGGCTCTCGTGCGAGACGCCGACGACGTGCAGGCGTTCTACGACGGCATGTGTGCGGACACGCAAGCGCCGGCCATGGTGCGCGACGAGTTCAGCGAGGCAGTGGATGGCCTGGCGGACGACGAGGTCATCGTGGTGCTGTCGATCCAGAGCAGCGGCTGTCTCGGCCAGCACGGCGTGTTCGGGTTCTTCCTCAGCGAAGATGAGCAGACAGTGACGGCGTGGGTGAAGCGCGACGACGCGACCTACGGGGTCAGTCAGCCGAGCTGTACCGCGGATCTGAGCGGAAGCTGGGAGGCGTGGATCGTCTCGGGCGTGCCCAACGCGACCGAGGCCAGCGTGCTGATCGGACCGTTCAACTCGAACCTGGCCGGCGCCCCGGACTTGCCAGGCTGAGCCGACAGGTCAGTTGCAGTCCGCTGCCTGGCCTGGGGAGACGGGGGAGAGCGGGCCGCTGATGGCGACAAAGCCCGTGACGTCCTCTACCTCGATGTCCCAGCAATAGGACTGGCCGTCGGAGCAGGGGCCGCAGACGACGCCGATGCCGTCGAACAGCTTGCACAGCTCGTCTGCCGACTCGAAGCCGACAGCCTCATACATGGGACGGGCGTCGGCGGTGCCGAGAAGCCAACCGTCGACGATGTCGTAGGAGCCATCGAAGGTCAGATCGATGTACCCGGGATTGAGCGGGAAGGCGCCGAACTGCATCGGGGTGGGACCGGCCTCGATCGTTGGGTTCAGCCAGGCCTGACCGTTCGCGTCCGAGGTCGGCAGGCACAGATCCTGCTCGTCGTTAGGGTCCAGCATGCCAAACCGCAGGTTCACGCTGCCTGACGCGAGGGAGCTGCTGGTCAGCGCGGTCAGGGCGAAGCTCCCATCAATCACACCGGCGAACAGCGAGCCGACTCCCGGGGGCTGCAGCCAGGTCCCTCCGGCGAGGTCGATGACGTAGGTGGTGCCGAGGATCTCCCCCTGGTTGGTGATCGGGTTCGCGCCGTCGTCGTCGTCATCGTCATCGTCGTCGTCGTCGTCGTCGGCTACGTCGTCGTCGTTGGCCGCGTCGTCGTCGTTGGCCGCGTCGTCGTCATCGGCCGCGTCGTCGTCGTTGGCGGCGTCGTCATCGTTGGCCGCGTCATCGTCGTCGGACGAGCTGTTGCCCCCGCGCCCATTGCTTCGCTGGGGAGTACAGCCGGCTGCGAGGAGCAGCACGACGAGGAGAGCGAGGGCGGACTTGTGCATGGAGGCTCCGGTCGGGGGGACCGGACGCTACCAGGGGCCTCAGCGCATCGTTAGGGCTTCCTTGAGTGCCTGCTCCGCGCGCACGTTGGGGTCGAACTCGTCGGTGCTCTGAATCACCGCGGACAGTCCGAGCTCGGCGACGCGCGCCTTCATGCGGGCGTGGCGATCGATGCGGATGGGCAGCGTGTTGCTGCCGTCCAGAGTCTCCCACTCGTGATAGTGGCCGGGTTTGGGTAGGCGGATGTTGAACTTGCTGTGCTCGGTCCACAGCGGAGAGCCCGGGACGACGGCGCACACGGACAGCGAAGTGACGCGGTCGATGTGCTCGCGGTACTTGTCGAGGCGGTCAAGCGTGTGCTGGAACTGGGCTTCGGTCTCGCCGGGGAAGCCGCAGATCATGTTGATGCCGGTCACCATTCCGCCGGCCTTGGTGTGGCGAAGCGTGTCCACGGCGACGTCTTCGGTGTAGCCCTTGCGCATGATGGCGAGCACGTCGTTGTTGAACGACTCGAGCCCAAAGGTCAGGTCGGTGCAGCCGGCGTCCGCCATCTTCTGGAACAGCCACGGGCGCTTGTTCATCACCCGATGCGCGGTGGCTTGCCCATCCCAGACGAGCTCTACCTGGTTCTCGAGCAGCACATCGCAGTAGCGCTCCAGCTGGTTGATGTTCCCGTTGAGGATGAGGTCATTCCAGGTGATCCCGCCGATCCAGTAGTGCTCCTTGTAGTAGGCGATGGCCTGCATGAGCTTCTCGAAGTCGAACGCGCGGTAGCGACCCTGGTCGGGCTTGTCGGAGCAGAACGCGCACGAGCGGAAGCAGCCGCGGCCCATGATCAGGGCGAGGTGGTCGCGGCCTGAGTACTTGGTGAGATCGATGCCTTCGAAGTCAGGATGCTCCACCTGGTCGCCAGCCACGGGGTGGCTGATGCACAGCGGGCAGTCGGGGTGGTCGGGCAGGTCGCGCCACAGGGTCAGCTCCTCGGGCGTCCGGCCACGCTGAGCGACGCCGTCCGGCCCAATGCCCAGCGTGACGATCTGCCGCAGCGCCTCCTCGCCGGGGCCCACGACGAAGATGTCGACGGCGCCTCGGGGGAACAGGCTGCGGAACTCGGGGAAGGCGACGCCGGGGCCGCCCATGACGATGATCTTGTCCGGCGCGTCCCGTCGGATGCGATCGGTCACCAGCTTCGCGAACTGGATGCCCTCCATCGTCAGGCTGAAGCCCACGTAGGGCGTGTCGGCCTCGATGATGCGCCGAGCGACGATGTCGCACTCGTGGTTGAACACCTCGGCGACGCGCTCGGGCGTGAACCAGAACACCGCCTCCTCCATGTCCCACAGGTGATCCTGGTCCATGCGGAAGCGCAGGTAGGTGTCGATGTTGCAGTCCCACACGGGCGCATCGACGCCGTGGGTGCGCAGGTACTTGCTCAGGTAGTTGATGCCGAGCGGAGCCAGCCGCGTATCCCAGGGGGGAGTCTTGACCAGGAAGATGCTCGGCTTGCGGTCAGGCGCAGCCGCGGTCAGCCGCTCGTCCACGGTCCAAGCGCGCGAGCGCAGCTGGCCCAGCAAGAAGCGCGCAGCGCGCGCGCCCTCGCGAACCTTGCCGAGCGGGGCGCTGGAGTTGGGGTCGTCCGCCACGGAGCAAGCCTAGCCGGTGTAGCGAGCACCGGTCGGCGACGGGCGTAGCGCGGCGAAGAGACGCAAGGCCATCGGCCGCGCAGCAAGCAAGGCCATCGGCCGCGCAGCACGCCGCAGGCGTGCGGAGTCGCAGGCCCTACTCGAAGCCGCCGAAGACCCACTCGTCGGTGTCGGGCAGGGGCACCGGCTCGACCAGGCGGTAGCCGGCGAGGTCGAGGAACGTGATGCCGCCCTCGTTCACCATCTCCGCCGTACCGAAGGCCGACGGGATGCCCTTGAGCTTGACGATCTCGGCGCTCAGGTCTTCGTGCCACGTGCTCTTCGCTGCGTTCGCAGCCAGCTCCGTGATGCGCACCGCATCGAACCCAGCGCCCGCAGACCCTTCAGGCTTTGCCTGGTGGCGCTCGCGGTAGATCGCCGCGAAGTCGCCGGTCGGCAGCGACCGGTTCACCCAGTGCACCTGTCCGCGTGCCTCCGGGCCCGCAGCGGCCAGGACCGGCGGCATCATCGACCAGTCCACGAACCACGCGTGCACCCCAGCCTGCGAAACCACGCCCGCCACCGCCTTGCTCACCTCGGGTGGGCCGACCACGAAGATCGCTTCCGCCCCCTGCTTCGCGAACTCCAGCGCCGCTTGAACCCAGACCTCCGGATCGTCGGGCGGGAGCTCCCGCCTCCCCACCACGGTGCCGCCCTCTTCGCCCGACGTGAACTCCTTGGTGAACGAGTCCCGCAGACCCTCGCCGAACACCTTGGGCACGTGCAGAACCGCAGCCTTCGTCAGGCCGCGCTCCACCCGTGCGTTCCGTCCCGCGATGCGACCCATCTCGGTCGCCGCCGGGGCGATCGCCGCGAGGTTGGGCCCCCAGCCGGCCGGCACCGCTGCCCCCAGCTCAGGGATGATCAGCACCACCCCGTGCGACGCCGCCACCGGGATGAGGGCCGTCGTGGCGGCCGGATGCACCGGCCCGATGATGACGTGGTGACCCTCGTTGAAGCAGCTCTGGAAGGCGGCGAGCGCCCCGGGCTCGGTGGACTTCGTGTCCCGATCGGTCCACTCGAAGCGGTGCTTCCCTTTGGGGTCGATGGACGCCTTCGCGATGTCGATTCCGCGGCGGATCTCCGCCCCGAGATCTTTGCTGACCCCCGAGCTGGGCAGGATGGTGCAGACCCGAACGACCTGCCGATCGTCGCTCCCCCCCGCCGGGACCCGCCCAGACGCTTCGCCCTCGTCAAGCACGGGGAACGCCTGCGGCACCGAGCCGTCATCTGGCGGACAGCCAGTGAACAGCAGGAGGGACAAGGCGGGGACGAGAAGCGCCAGGGCGCGTGACGGGGACCGATTCAACAGGGCTCTCCAGGGGGCGGACTCACTATATCCGCTCCGATCCTCCGGTTCAGCGAGCCGAACGGCACGCGCCCACCATCGTTGGGTGCTCAGCGAACCACGCCGTACACCGTTCGCTCAGTGCGGGCTCGCCGTTGACCACCCGACCCGCGTAGGTGGAGCAAGGCAGAAGCTCCAGGTCGCGGGCCTGCGGATCCTTGCTCGCCGCCGCCTTGCACTCCGCGCAGCATGGGGCCTGGGCGTCCGAAACGGGCGTCGCCGGCTTCTTCGGCGAGCACGACGTGGCGAGCGACAGGCCCACCGCGGCCAGGAGCAAGAACCTCATCGATCCGCCTTGAGCAGCCGCAGAAACTCTTGCTGCTTCGCCCGGGTGCGGAAGCCCACGATCAGCACCATCAGCAGGTACGAGCCCGCGAACGCATACCTCGTCAGGTTCCCTGAGAAGAACCACTGGGCGATGAACAACCCCGCCAACAACAGCGCCTCCTTGAGCGTGAAGCGCAGATCGGCGAGAACCGCGATGGCGAAGAGGCTCTGGGCGGACGTCAGCAAGAGCTCCGCGACCTGACGATGGCTCAGCTCCATGGCGACGGGCGTCGGTGGCGAGACCTCGCCGGTGCTCCACCGCGCCAGGGTGTAGGCGATCGGCAGCGCACCGATGAGCAGCGTCCACTGGTTGACCTTGCTCGACACCAACGCGGCCAGCGCCGTCGACGGGCGGTGTCGAATGACAAAGAGGATGGCGACGATGAACTCGGGAGCTTCGCTGGCGAGCGGCGCGACGAGCTGGATGAGGATGAACTCGTCGAAGTGCATCGTCTTGCCGACCGCCACGAGGCTGTCTGCGAAGTGGTGTGCGCTGAACCAGATCGCTGCGCACGCGTACACGAGGAAGAAGAGAATCGCCGCCCAGCGCCCAGGTCGATCCACTCGGTCGTCGATCAGCCGGGCCGGCCCCACGAGATCGTGCGCCCCCTCCACCGACTTCATCGCCCGCACCACATAAAACAGGAAGATTCCGAAGAACACTGCGGAGTCGATGAGCGAGATCGTCTGCTTCAGCGGGAGCACAAACGAGTACAGGGTCGCGATCAGCAGAAAGCCGAGCTCCAACCGCTGGTTGCTGTGCACCTGCAGCTGCGTCTCACGGTTCTTGAGCCACATGACGATGACCAGTGACGACCAGCCGATGCCGATCAGCAACCGATTCGCGCCGGTCATGTTGGCCACGGCGTAGTCGAGGTAGCCCGAGGCCGGATCGATCCCCGCGACCCAGGCGAAGTGCAGATCCACCGCGTACTCGGGCAGCACCGCGATGAGCGCGAGCACGATCAGCGCCAAGGCCGGCGGGATGTCCTGCTCGGCCAGCTCGCAGCTCCAGGAGAGCTGAAAGGCCGCTCCGATCACCGCGAGCCCAGCCAACACCGCGATCAGCGCAGGATCCAACGCCTCGCCGGCCCCCGTGAACAGAGGAATCAGCCACGCGAGGGGGATGAGGATCGCAGACACGAGCCAGACGAGATTGCCCACAAATGCTCCCGGATTGGCGCGGACTCTACACTCCCGCGCCGCTACAGCGGGTGCAGAGACAGCGAGCGCAACAGGACGAACTCGGTGAAGTCCACGGCGCGACGCGACACCGTGCCCGGCTTGAGAGAGCCGCCTTGTTCCCGCTCCTGGGGGCCTGCGAGCACCGGCACCCGGCGGAACCCTTCATCTATCTGGATCGGGCCGTCTGTCGGCGAGAGTCGCCGCACGATCTCCCGCATGTTCAGCGTCGCCGCAATCTGGCGCTGCGCGCCGAGCAGCGCTGCAAAGTCGAAGTCGGTGCTGCGCAGCCGCAGGGGTCGTGGGTCGTCGTCCAGCAACAAATCCACCGCGATGTACGGCATGAAGCGATCTTCGAGCGACGGACGCGGACCCTTCAGCGGGATTCCGAAGCGGTTCTTCTCGATGGTCACCGCGTCTCGGATCGGCGCGACCTCCGCCAGCAGGGCGGCGTGGATGCTGCGCCGAGAGACGGCGACCGGATCGTCGTCGTGGATGATGAACAGCAAGGGATCCTCGTCGAGATCGACGATGTCGCTCACCAGCCGAGGCAGCCGGTCCCGCGCCCACTCTCGGCGCTCCAGCACCAGCACATCGAGCTCTGCGTCGCGCAGCTCCGACAGCGTGCTCGCGAGCTCCCGGTGGGTGTCGGCCACCGCGAGGCATGTGGGCAGCTGCTTCTGCAGATGCTGGGTCGCGGTGTACAGATCCACCCCGATCGTCCGGGCCAGCCGCGACCGAAGCCACGGCAACCCCTGTCGGTAGCGAGGCGAAGGCAGCAACATCAGTCGCCACGGGGACTTGCGCGGACCAAACGGACCACCACCTCGGCCCAGCGCCTCGAGCAGGTTCGCATCCAGGCTCCCGCGGCCCTCCTCCTCGTTCGCGGGCGGCAAGTCCGCCACCGAGTGCGAGGAGAGCTCCTCCAGTGGGCGCGTGGGGAGAGACGACGCAGGGGCAGCGGGGACAGCGACCGGCTGCTCCGGCGGCGCAGAGAACACCAGCCGAGGTCCGGTCGGGCCGGCGATGGGCGGCGCACTCGCCGGCAAAGAGGACTCCCACTCGGAGTCCTGCTCCAGCTTGCTCAGCACGTCGGCGGGCATCATCGCGCGCGCCGCGGGCGTCAGTCCGTCGAGCAGGGCCCGCGCACGCTCCGCCTTCTTCTCGCGCTCCGCCTCGCTGAGCGGAGCCGGGGCCAAGGCGTCATCGGACGGCGGCAGCGCCTGACCGCAGTACATGCAGTTGGCGTGCTTGGGTCCATTGGGACGTCCGCAGGACGTACAGCTGCGGGTGACGGCCATGACGCAGCATGGTAGCCAACACCTCATGCGCGATCTCAAAGACCACCCCATCCCCCATCGGGTGAAGCGAAGTGGCGACGGCCGGCGGCTCGATGAGTACCTGCTCGACGTCGTCACCAAGGCCACCCCTGAGGGAGTGGCCGAGGCGATCGCGGAAGGACGGTTTCGGTGGCGGGGCGAAGACCTGCCGCTAGGCCCCGACGCCCTGCTGGTGGCCGGCGACACCCTGATGGCCGATGTGCCGGACATGACGCCGGCAGACCCGTTCCTCCCGGTGCGCACCGACCCGCTCCCGGTCCTGCTCCAAGACCCCCACCTCCTGGTCGTGGACAAGCCCGCGGGTCTGCTGTGTTACCCCCTGGGACCGCGCAAGGTGGCGGCGCGATCCATCGCCGAGCGCCAGCTCGAGGCGGCGGGCGAGCCCACCGAGCTGCGGCCCCTGCATCGCATCGACCGGGAGACCTCGGGCGTGTTGATGTTCGCTCGGGACATCGAGTCCGATCGCGTCGTCAAGAGGGCGTTTCAGGACCGCGACGTCAGCAAGCGGTACCTCGCCGTCGTGCGGGGGCACCTGCGGGAGCCGCGCCTGATCGAGGGGCGGATCGGCCCCGACGATGGCGACATCCGCATCAAGATGCGCGTACGGGAGGACGGCCAAGAGGCGCGCACCGAGGTCGTGCCCCTGCAGCACTTCGGCGACGACGACTGGGGCGATGCCGGACGCGGCTACACCTTTGTGCTCGCCAAACCGCTCACCGGGCGCAGCCACCAGATCCGCCTGCACCTCGCACACATCGGGCACCCGCTCGTCGGCGACAAGCTCTACATCGACGGGGGACGCGTCTTCCTGCGATGGTGGGACGGCGAGTACAGCGCCGAGGACGTAAACCGCCTTGGATTGCCACGACACGCGCTGCATGCCTGGACAGTCGGCCTGCGGCACCCCATCTATGGAACCGCGCTCTCCCTGTTTGCCCCCATCCCCGACGACCTGCGCGCGTTCGCGCACCTGCATGGAGGCGAACCACCGAGCTTGTCCCAGGCCATCTCGGCCGACCCACAGATCCACCCGGAGCCCTGACGATGACCGCCCCTACCCCGCGCCTGCGCACCGGCGACGACCCCGTCCCCGGCGCAATCATCGAGGCGCTGCCGATCTTCCCGCTGCCGAACGCGGTGTTCTTCCCAAACACGTTGCTGCCGCTGCACGTGTTCGAGCCGCGCTATCGCGCCCTGGTGAAGCACGTCATGGAGACGGACCAGCGGATGGCGATCGCCCTTCTGCGGCCTGGCTTTGAGCCCGCCTACCACGGGGCCCCGGCGATTCACGACGTGCTCTGCCTCGGCGAGGTAGTCACCCTTCAGGAGCTGCCCGACGGCCGCTCCAACGTGCTGCTGCGAGGCGTCGTCCGGGTGAAGGTGCTCGAAGAGCTGGAGACCGAGCACGCGTTCCGTACGGTGAAGGTCCGCGTGGAGGGCAGCGAGATGGACGGGCAGCAGGGGTGCACCCTCGCGAGGGAGCTCGCCACCGTGCGGCAGCTGTTCAGCACCGTGGTCGCGCGAGTACCCCAGCTTCAGATCCAGGACGCAGGCGGGCTCTTCTCACCCGACGCAGACCCGGCAACCGTGCTCGACGCCATCGCCAGCGCGGCACCCGCCGAGCCGGAGCGCAAGCAAGAGATCCTGGCCGAGCGCAACCTCGTGCGACGCGCGGAGATCCTCGCCAGCGTGCTGGCCGAAGCCGTCGCCGACACGATGTCCGAAGCGTACGGGAGCGTGTAGAGCACCGACCGGCCTACGCAGTCTACTGGCCGTCAGCCCCCGCGGGCCCAGCGCATCAGGCGACCGGCGGCAGCCCGCGGACCCGTTGGGCCCCGATCGGTCAGCAGCAGCCTCGCTCGCTCCGCGATCTCCACCGTGCGATCACCACCGCGCACCGGCGGTCGGAACCCGGACCGCGGCGCATCGAGCCAGCCCAGCCACTCCTGGAGCGCCTCGCGCTGAGGCGGCACGGCGACCACCAGCGAGGCATCCAGCGGGACGCCCCACTCCTGCACCGCCGCGAGCCCCTCCTCTTCCGCGTCGCCGCCATGCAGGCCAAAGCACGCGCGGCCCAGCACAAGAAGCCCCGCGCTTCGCGCAGCGGAGACCCACTCGCCAGCCCAGCGGACGGTGTCGGGGGCGCCAACCGCGAACCCGCCGAGATCCAACGCCCACACCCCGCGCTCCTTCAGCTCATCCAGCGAGCCCGGCTCCTTGGCCGGCGCTGGCGCGACCACGCGGGCGGTCCCGCCCACCGGCAAGACGTCGAGGAGCCATCGCTGGGTCGGCCGCTCTGCGCCCGCCCGCAACGCCAGATGAGGGATGCCGAGCAGCGCGCACTCACGCAGGTCGTCGGCCACGACATCCGCGGAGCAGAGATGCCCAGTCTCATCCTCAAGCAGCACCGGGCTCGCGGCCCAGCGGCCCTTGTCCACCCGGCGGCCCACCGGCGAGGGCCGGCCCCGGTGGGCGCAGCGATAGGCGGCGTAGTCGAGCAGACGTCGGTCCACACCGCGCGCGTCGGCCGCGGGCGGCGATGGAGACTGAGCCAACACCTCGGAGATCCCTTGGGCGTCGAGCTCGTCCGCAGATGCTCGCGTCAGGAGTTCGAGCAGTGACGGCGCTCCGCCAGGGTCCAGCACCCCATCAAACTCGGGCATGCCCGCGACGGCATCAGGCCAGCGACGAACCAACGGACCCGTCGCCAGCACCAAGTTGGCGCCGCCGTCCCGGGCAGCGCGCGCCACCTCGAGGCCATCCCCCAGCAGGGACAGCTCCAGCTGCACGATCGCGATGTCCGCCCGGTGCACCGTCACCACGCCACGGGTCGCACGGTTCCCAGCCTTGTCCCGCCGCGCGTCGTGCACAAACACCCGATGCGGAGAGCCGAGCTTCACCGTGGTTGCGAGGCGCAGAAGCTCCACCGGCAGCACGTCCGCTGGGTCGACGGGGTCGGGGTGGACGAACAGCGACGGCAGCCGAGGGGTGGCCGCGGGGCGCACGAACACCACGCGCAGAACACGCTTACGGGTCATGCCGGGGGGCGCCCGGGACCGCTACTCGGCCTTCTGCTCTTTCTCGGCCGGATAGATGTCCACGCCGAGGTAGTCGATGGCGCCGCGGATGTCGCGGAACTTGTTGTCGAAGTAGGTCGTGTCGTTGATGGCGAACGACAGGAAGCCGTGGTCCGGCGCCTCAAAGGAGGTCGTCAGGCCGATCTTGTAGTACTTCGTGTAGGAGTCGTCCTCGGCCTGGAACCGCAGCACGAGCGCCCCCAGGGGGAGGTCTGGCACGAGGCCGAGCTCGCCCGCCTCAGGCGTGTTGGGGTCGCCCTCGGCGCTGATGAAGACGTTCTTCGCCATCTTGCCGGTGTCGGAGATGGTGTACATGCCGTTCTCTTCGTTGGTGCCCTCGATCACCACCGCGTCGCCCTTGCAGGCATGCACGCGGCGCTGCCAGCCAGTCCCGATGTCGAGGAAGTCGTGCCACTCGTAGTCGAGCGGCCGGTAGCACTCGTTGGACTCCAGCTCGCGGCCGATCTGCTTGAGGTAGGTCGCATACTCCGATGCCTTGGCCTTCTTCATGCCGACCGCTTCGCACTTCTTGAAGTTGTCGACCAGCCAGTCGTCGAGCAGCTGCGGGCGGCCGAGGAAGGCGCGCTCGAAGTAGTCGTAGTCGTCGTCCTCGATCTTGAACGTCGCGATCGGCGCTCCGGCCTTGTCCACTGCGGTGCCACGCACGAGCTTGTCCACCGCCTGGTAGCCCTTCTGGCGCTCCATACGACGGTTGGTCTCGGTGAGCGTGGCGAAGTCCGGCGGGCGATAGCAGGCCATCTCACCGACGAAGATCTCCCCTGTCGGGGGCGGCTCAGCCTCCTTGCCCCTCTTCTTCTTCTTCTTGCCCTTCTTCGCGGCGAAGGCGGGCGTGACCATCAGTCCGAGGGACAAGACGGCGAGGAGGAGCAGGAGCGAAGTGCGGCGCATGAAGATTCCCTTGTCGATCGCGGCCACTAGTGGCCCGCCCACGTAGGACCGGACCCGCCGCGGAACGGGTCCGACAGTACCGCAGAGGCTCGAGACGCGCAGCGGAGTCCAGGGACTCAGAACGACGACGAGGCGGCTCCCCTCACGGGGAACCGCCTCACCGACTCTCTCGCGTCCTCGCCGCCAAAGCGACGGGGCAGCGACAGAACTCTTAGAGCTTGGCCTGCAGCAGGAAGCCGATGACCAGCGCGTAGATGCAGAGCGACTCGATCAGCGCGAGGCCGATGATCATCGGGGTCTGGATCTTGCCGGCGGCGCTCGGGTTGCGAGCGATGCCCTGGAGCGCGGCGGCGGCGGCGAGGCCCTGCGCGACGCCACAGCCCATGGCAGCGAGACCGATGGCGAGGCCGGCGCCGAGCGCGACCCAACCCTGGCTCTCGGCAGCGATGCCCTCAGCAAAGGCCATCGACGGCATCAGCATCACGGCGAAAAGGGACAGGGCGAGGAAAATGGTCTGCTTGCGGTTCATAGGATTCTCCGTGGGTCCGGCAATGTGATGAGCCGGAAGGGTGACTAGTGGTGGTCGTCGGAGTGCTCGACGGCCAGTGCGATGTACAGGGTGGAAAGCAGCGAAAACACGAACGCCTGGATGAAGGACACGAAAATGCCCAGGCCCAGGAAGATGACCGGGAGCCCCCAGCCCATGAAGGCGCCGACGAACTCGGGGAGACGATTCATGAAGATGTCGAGCACCAGGTGGTCACCCGACATGTTTCCGTAAAGGCGAATGGACAACGAGAGCGGCCGCACGATGTGGCCGATGGCCTCGACCACGAACATCAGCGGCGCGAGCAGCAGGACCGGCCCCATCAGGTGCTTGACGTAGTTCACGATGCCCTGACGACGAATTCCGGCGATGTTGTAGACGAGGAACACGGTCAGAGCCATTCCCAGGTTCGTGTTCACGTGGTCGGTCGGCGGCGAGAAGCCGGGGAACACGCCCATGATGTTGCTGACGAAGATGTAGAGGAAGATCCCGGCGATGAGCGGGAAGAAGCGGTCGCCGTCCTCCTTGCCCAGGACCCCGCGCACCATGTTCAGGATGGCCTCGGTGTAGAGCTCCATCAGATTGCGGGGCTTCAGGTTGGCGTCGGGCACGAGGCCGTCCCGGCCGTCCGGCACGCGGCTCAGCGCCATCCGGGCCAGCAGCGCCACGAACAGGATGATCGCCATCACGAGCAGCGAGTGAGCGAAGCGCACCTCCTGCCCGTGCGGGAAGTGCAGGTGCTCGGACACCATGGATCCGAGCCAGGTAAAACCGCCGGAGAGCGCGAGGAGCGAGTTCATCAAGTGATCTCCCTGGCAGGCTCAGCGAGCCGCCATCCAATCCGAGAAGAGGCTCAAAGGCACCGCAGCGAAGAGCACGCCGAGGCCGAGCAAGAGACCCATGGGGTCCAGCCCGAGGCCAAAGACGGCCAGCGCGAGCAGCAGGCCAAAGACGGCCAACTTCGCCATCAGCTGGAACACCAGCTGGCCGGGGCTCAGATCGTCGCTCGAAGTCGTCGAGACGACCAATCGCGAGATGAGCCAAAAGTTGACGAGCGAGAGCAGTCCACCGAAGAGCACGCTGCCGGCCATCGCCATGCCGCCGACCGTCCAACCCGCGAGCATCGCCGGGGCCGTCAGCAGGGTCGCGAGAAACGCGATCCGACGGGCACCTGACGGGACACCTTGCGTGACCGGCTGGGGCAGGGGTTGGGGAGCGGCAAGAGCGTGCACTCGATCATCCTCGTCGCTAGACATGAAACTGCCCGGAATGGAGTTGTGATGGGCGTTCTCGACGCCGAGTTCACCACGGACCATCCGATTGGGGGGCCCTAGTACCGGACCCCAGCGAGAGAGTCAAACCGCCGAGGGGGCCCGCAGGTCAGCCCCGAGGCCCCGAAATCAGACCGCGGGCCCGCCGTACTTCTCGGCCTTGCGCTCCGCGATACGCGTGCGAATCGCCCGGCCACCAAAGAACGCCGCCACCCCGACCGTGACTCCGACCCCGACCGCCACCAGCGGGTGGGCCTGGAGCACCAGCACCAGGAATGTGGTCAGTCCGACACCTGAAAACGCGGCGGCCTGCACCTCGAGCTCCTGGACTGAAGGCTGGGCAGGCTCTTCCCACTCGGTCCCCTGCGGCACCTGCACGCGCGTGAGGGGCCACAGCCGCCACGAGATCCAGACCAACCGGTACCAGTCGTTGTCGCCGCGCCCACCGAAGTTCGTCTCGGCGCCCTGGCCCCAGGGCTCGCCGCCGGGGCCGATCGCCCGAATGGAGGAGCCGGGCAGGTTCGCGAGGCGGACCGAGTCCTCGTAGCGCACGGGCAGGTACGCGGCGAGCTCGGGGCTTCGCTTGTCACGCAGATCGGTCAAGCCGCCGAGCGAGTTGCGGGGCCACATGGTCTTGCGGCGCGCGTCCTTCCACTGTCGGGCGTACTTGACGTGCACCATCGTGCGGAGCAGCCACACCACGAACGACACGATCCCCAGCACGATGCCCATGCCCATGGCGCGTGGATCCGAGAGCCGAGTGACGTTGCCGCTGGCGATCCACCAGACCGCCACCATTCCCCAGATGATGAACAGCTGGTAGGCGCCCGAGAGGATGTTGAAGAACCCGTGACGCGATGGATCGAGGTGGTGCTCCTCGTGATAGTCGAGCATCGCGAGGCAGCCATCACAGACGTAGTACCCGCGGCCAATGATCTCGCGAGGAGCCTCGTCGTCGCTCAACCCCCGGTTGCTCGCGATGGACGCCGACTTCAGCGTGCGGGCGTAGCGAACCTCCATCACGTTGTAGGCCTCCTGCCGGCAGTACACACAGGGGCAGTTGGCCTTTGGCTTCTTCCTCCGCGGAGCCGCTTCGCTCACGACGCCCTCCACGACACGCAGCCGCCTCGGCCGTCGAGCACCCGCACGGCGACGATCCGCAGCCCCGACTCCAGGTCTCCGCGCACCTGATCGGCGACCCAGCGCGCCACGGCAGGCGCCGTCCGCGACGCCGGACCTGCAAACGGGGCCAGGTCCCCCAGCGTGCGATGGTCCAGCGGGTCCACCACCCGATGCAGGCTCGCGCGGACCGCGTCCAGGTCCGCGACGCGGCCCCGCGAGTCCAGGGCCTCGACCCCCACATCCAGCGCGATCGTCCAGTTGTGGCCATGCAGAGGGCCCAGCCGACCGTCCCCTTGAGGGACGCGGTGGGCGATGCAAATGGTCTCGGACACGCGCGCTTCGTACATGGCAGTGGAGTTGTACTACCATCCGGCGCCGCAGGGGCAAGGGCGGGACCCGATTCCATCGCCCCGGCACTCCATTCCGACGGAGAGGGCGCGCGATGAGCGAAGGCGAGAGCCGACAGTTGATGGTCGCCGGAGCCGCCGCGGTTGGCGTGCTCGGCCTTGGCGCGTACCTCTGGTTCGGCATGGCGGGCTCAGCCCCCGCACCCGAGGCCCCGGATGTGTCCAACATCGCGGTGCAGCCCCGGGCCCCGCGAGCGGGGGTGAGCGCCGATGGGGCATCCCCTGAGCGCAAGCGAGCAGCTCCTCCGCCCTCGATGGTCGCGGGGCTCAAGCAGCCGTCTGTGCGCCCCCCCGAGCAGACCGCCGCGGTGCACACGGCCTTGCTCGCCATCGAGGGCGCGCTGCAGGCCTGCTTCAACGACGTGCTCGCCGAGCGGCCGGGCAGCAAGGGCCGGGCGATCCTGCAGTTCGACGTCACCGATGGCGCCCTCGCGGGTCCCGTCGCCGTGGAGCTCCGGGCCATCCCCTCGCCGTCGCTGCGCGACTGCTTCGTCGCAGCCACACCGTCGGCCGACTTCTCGGGCGTCCAGGGGCAAACCCGCGTCCTGTGGCCGCTGCTGATGTGGCCCGACAAGGGTCTCTCGGTGCAGCCGCCCGTCGCCCCGCTCGACGGGGACTGAACCGACATGAACGACTGGCTGCAGGCCGCGCTGCTCGGGCTGGTGCAAGGCCTCACCGAGTTTCTTCCGGTGTCGTCGTCGGGGCACCTCGTGCTCTTCCAGCAGCTGCTCGGCGAGGGCTTCTTCGCCACGGACCAGGCGCTCCTGTTCGACCTGGTCCTGCACGTCGGCACACTGCTGCCGGTGCTCTGGTACTACCGCGAGGACCTGGGGCGCATCCTCGCGTCCTGGACCGGCGGCGGAACCCCCCGGCCCATAGGCGAGAGCGGAGTGATGGCGTGGCTCAAGGCCGACCCAGACCGCTGGCTGGCTTTTCTGGTGGTGCTCGGCACCATCCCCACGGGGCTCATCGGCATCGGACTGAAAGACTCGTTCGAGTCACTGTTTCACGGGGTGCGGCCCGTCGGCGCTGCCCTCCTGGTGACCGGGTGTCTCCTGATGGTGACGCGGTGGCGCTCCGGCGGAGCCGCCCAGGCCGCCAGCATCGGGATCGGCGCCGCCCTGCTCATCGGGTTCGCCCAAGGGCTCGCCATCACGCCTGGAATCTCCCGATCCGGCACGACGATTGCGGTGGCGCTGTTCCTCGGCTTCGACCGGGCCCTCGCCGCGCGCTTCTCGTTTCTGCTCTCCGTCCCCGCCATCCTCGGCGCGGTCGTGCTGCTGGCCAAGGACGGCATCACATTTGACCAGGCCGCCCTCGGACCCCTCGTCGTGGGCTTCCTGTCCGCGATGGTCGTCGGCTACCTGGCGCTCGTGATGCTGGTCGCTCTCGTCAAGCGCGGCGGCCTGCACCGCTTCGCCTACTACGTCTGGCCCGTAGGCCTGCTGGCGCTCCTGCTCGGCTAGTACTCCGGGACCTCAGCGCCGGCGGCGCACTCCGAGCAGGCCACCAAGCATCAGGACCAACGCCAGCAAGCCACTGTGGCTCTGCCCGGCGAGGCTGGCGCTGCAGCCTCCGGCCGACTGCTTGGTCGCCTCGATGGTCTGGGTGATCTCCGTCTCGCCGCCTGGGCCCGAGGCACGCAGGGTGACCTCGTGGCTCGACTTGCCGTCAAACGCGTACGTCGGCTGGTAGGTGCGCAGCCCGCCGTCCTCATCGCCGTCGAGGATCCAGACGAAGTCCGTGATGCAGCCAAAGGCACCCAGGTCCGACGTGTTCACCACCTCGACCGTGAAGTCGCCGGCGTTGCTGAACTCGAACGCGGGGCGCGGCTCGTCGCACACGAGCACGGCGCCGACCTTGCGCTCCTGGGCATCGAACTCGCCGCCGCAGTCGGCGGCCTCACCCACAATGGTCAGGGTGACGGTGTACTCGCCCTCCTCCTCCCAGGTGTGCTCGACCTCCTCAGGCGTGGCCGTGATGACGTGCTCGGTGCCGTCGCCGAAGTTCCACTCGTAGGACAGGACGTTGTTCTGGAACTCGCTGGGCACCTCCACCGACGCAGTCAGCGGCGCGGCGCCGACCAGCGACTCGCCGTCGACGGGCTCGATGTTGAAGTCCACGCTCACCCCATAGGCGGCGTTGATTCCCGCTGCGTCGTCCCCGTTGGGGGTGCGCTTTGCGTCCGAGCACGAACCACCCGACCAGTACATGTTCGCCCCGCGCAGCAGCGGATCGCTGCACGCCTCACCGTCCTCACACGAGTGCCCGAGACCCAACGTGTGGCCGATCTCGTGGGTCGTCGTGGACAGGTAGTCGTGCACCGCGAAGCAATTGGGGTCTGAGATGTCGTCCGGCGTCCCCCACACGACCCCGTCGTTGAACACGATGTGGGACTCGGTGATCGCCAGGAACGTGTAGCCGTTGTTGGTGACGACGCCGTTGCCCGTGTAGCTGACCGCAGCCGCCAGCGTGCCCGTGCCCAGGTCGTTCAGCGGGTCGTTGAAGGTCAGGGTGGAGCGACCGGCGCTGCCGAACCCCTGGGTGGCGTTGGTGATGTCATCTCCACGCACCGCCTCGATGGGCGAGCACGGAACGTAGGTGCCCCACGCGTCGTAGGAGCGCTGGGTCATGTCCCACTTCACCTCGGCGCTGTCGAAGCCCCGAGGGACCACGTTCCCCGTGTGGTACTCGATGGGCCAGCGGGACGAGTCGGTGATGTCCCACGCCCGCGCGGGGGTGATGAACTTCCAGCCTCCGAGCACCGGCACGAGCAGGATGAGGATGGGCAGAGTTGCGATCCGAGCTGCGCGGTTCATCACTCACCTCCCGTCGGCGCGACGGCCAGCTTTTGGCGCACCTGAGCCCACCGAGGGTCGATGCTCTGACCGGCGGCCAGCGCGGCGGCGTGGAACAGGTCGTCCCTCCACTGCGGCACGCCAGGGATCCGGCTATACGCCGGCACGAACCCAGCGTCCGTCTGCTCGATCACCGCGTTGATCACGGAATCGCTGTAACGCCGCATCGCCGGGAGGGGGACCGCTGCCTCGACGAACTGCGGGACGCTTCGGGACACGTTCTTGAGGAGCACGTCGCGCCCGGTGTCCGGCTCTTGCACCAGGGTGAACTTCCCCTGGGTCATCCCCAGGGTGCGCCACATGCCGCCGGCCCGCTCCTCGCGCTCGAGGAACACCAGGACACGCTCACCGACGCTGTATGCGGGCGCAGAGGCAACCTCGGTGACGTCGCCGTTCAGGTCCCCGCCCCACTCGCGCAGCATCACCCGGTCGCCCTCGATGGCGTCGCCCTTAAGTACACGCGTGAGACGAAGGGTGACCACGGACTTGATCCAGATGGCGCCGTCGGCGCGCTCGGCCTGCACGGCCTCCACCTCGGCCTCGACCACGAGGTCCGCCATGTAGGTCAGCTCGGCCTGGCTCAGTTCGGCCATCGTGGTCGCCATCGCAGGCGCCGCCGCGAGGCAAGAGACCATCAGGAGAGCAAGTGAGAGTCGACGCATCGCTACCTCCGAGCGGACCCTAGGTACAACCTGGGGCTCCAGCAACGTGCAAGCATGCGCGATCTCATGCTTTCGTGCCAGGGCGGTGAATCGCCTCGGGCGATTGTTGGGTCAAAGAACCCGCGGGGGGCTGCCGTTCTCCGACGACAACCCGCTTCCTTGCGGCGCGAAATGGCGGCGCGCTATAGCATGTGCCGTTCTGCGGACCCCAACTCGTGACAGCGGGGGCCACGCAGCCAGACAAGGGACTCTGCATGGACCGCTCTCGGACCGCTCCTCTCCACGCCGCGCCGCTGCTCTTGCTGCTCGCGCTCATCGTGCTCCTGGTGCCCGGCTTCGCCGTCGCCACCGAGCAGACGGGCACGATCAAGGGCACGGTGGTCGGCGACGCTGACGAGCCTCTGGAAGGCGCCACGGTCACCGTGCGCTCCGACGAGATGCAGGGGATCCGCACCTCGACCACCAAAGCGGATGGCTCCTTTTGGATGCCCGGCCTGCCACCGGGATCGTACGAGTTGCGCGCGGAGCTCTCGGGCCTGCAGTCGTACATCCAGACCGGGATTCGGGTCACGATCGGCTCCCAGACCAGCATCAAGGTGCTGCTGACCACCGCCCAGGTCGCCGACGTCGTCACGGTCGTCGATGACCGCCCCACCGTGGACACCGCGAGCTCGGCCCAGGGCGCGGTCGTCACCAAGGAGTACCTCGAGGCCCTGCCCAACCGCCGCTCGTACCAGCAGGCGGTGCAGTTCGCGCCCGGCGTCACCGGCGGCGCCAACCCCAACGTCAAGGGCGGCAGCTCGAGCGAGAACGTGTGGCTGCTCGACGGCGCCAACACCACCGACCCCGTGACGGGCACGTTCTCGTTCAACTTCAACCTCGACGCCATCGAGGAGATCGAGGTCATCACCGGCGGGTTCCGAGCGGAGAACGGCGGCACGCTGGGCTCGATCATCAACGTGCGCACCGAGTCGGGCGGCAACGAGCTGTACGGCAGCGTCCGCGCGTTCTACAGCAACGGCAACTGGTCCCCGAAGCGGGACGCCATCTACACGACCGACGGCCGCGAGGTGGAGGGCAGCGAGTTCGACCGTGACTCGCAGAACTTCGACCTGAACGTGTCCGTGGGCGGTCCGATCCTCCGCGACAAGCTGTGGTTCTTCTCCTCGGTCAAGTACATCCACAACACCGCGACGTCGGCCGGAGCCCGCTCCCCTCGCGTGTTCGACGGCTTCAACCTCTTCACCAAGCTGACCATCAAGCCCCTGCCCCGCCACGAGCTCATCGTCTCGGCGCTGGGCAGCGTGGCCAACATCAGCAACCAGAACCAGAGCTTCCTGTTCGACCCGGCCGCCCAGCGCCACCAGCATCAGAGCAACCTGACGCTCGGCGCAGAGTGGAACTGGCGCATCACCGACGCCATCGTCGCCAAGGTCCACTACACGCGCTTCAAGTCGGCCATCGACGTGACGCCTCAGCCCTGCACGTGGCGCGATGACCTGAGGTTCAAGCAGTGCGAGGAGGGTCAGTCCGAAGGCTATATCGACTTCCTCACCCCGGCGGTCCTGGGCCGCTCCGGCGCACGCTACGAGGACAACTACTGGAGCTTCTCGCTCAACGATCGCTGGCGCGACTCCGTCCGAGCCACGGTCACCGGCTATGTGCGGCGCGCGCTGGGCACCCACCAGATCAAGGGCGGTGCCGAGTTCGGCTGGACCCGCAGCCAGGTCCAGTTCGGCGTGCCCGGAAACCTCGCCTACTACCAAGGCCTCGACGACAGCGGCGACCCCACCTCGGTGGAGCCGTTCTACTGGGTCGAGTACGAAGGCCAGATCCAGCAGGGCAACAACGGCAACTCCATCTTCGCGTTCCTCCAGGACCGCTGGGAGCCCACGCCGTGGCTGACCGTGGACCTGGGCGTCAAGTACGACCGCGTGACCCTGCGCAACGACATCGGGGAGCGGATCGTCGGCTTTGACGCGTTCACCCCGGTGGGCGGCATCTCCGTGGACCCATCCGGTGGCCGCAAGCTCGCCAAGATCTACGCCGGCGGCGGCGTCAACATCGACCAGGGCCGCCTCGCGGTGTCCGGCTTCCTCGACAAGAACGGCACCGGCAGCAAGCTGTTCGTCACCGAGCGCTTTGGCGGCAGCGACGTGAACAACTCGTTCAGCCAGTGGAGCTACGGCCGAGGTCAGAGCAACTACAACAGCCACAACAAGCTCACCGCCCCGAAGGTGTTCGGCCTCGCGGCGGGCTTCGAGACGCTGCTGGGCGCGAAGACCAAGCTCGGCATTGAAGGCACCGCGAAGTGGTTCCGCAACCTGTGGGAAGACGACGAAGTCAACTACATCTGGAACGGTTCGGGCACCAACACCATCGGCGTCATCAACGGGCTGCAGGACGACTTCTTCCGGCTGCGCACGCCCAACCAGGCGAGCCGCAACTACTACAGCCTCTCGTTCATCCTTCAGCGTCAGATGTTCAAGGGCCTGCTGCTCGACATCAACTACACGATGTCCATGACCCGGGGCCTCACCGAGACCGCCATCACCGCAGCGCTCGACAACCCCACGCAGCAGGGGTTCGAGTACGGCTGGCTCGGCTCCGACCGGCCCCACGTGGTGAAGGCGAGCGCGGCGTACCTGACGCCGTTCGGGCTGCAGGTGGCCGGCACGTTCCGCTTCCAGAGCGGCAGCCGTTTCGACCGCACGTACTACAGCGACAAGGCCGGCGGCTACTCGGTGTACGTGGCCGAGGTCGGCACGTTCGACTCGGTGAACCCGTTTTGGTCCATCGACCTGCGAGCCATCTACAAGCTCAGGATGCCGTACGGGCGCCTGTTCTTTCAGGTCGACCTGTACAACGTGACGAACAACCGTCAGGCCACAGGCATCGACACCGGGGTCTTGAACTCGCGCGGCGAGTACACCGTCAGCGGCCGCCAGGACCCCATGGATCTGCAGTTGGGAATTGGTTATGAGTTCTAGAGGGCTTCTTCGCCGCGGCGTGCTGCCGCTCATCGGGCTGACCCTGCTCGCCGGCTGCTTTGTGGAGGACCTCCCAGAGGAGAACCTCTCCGGGCAGGTCGTGGTCCCCTCGTCGATCGCCCAGGACGCCCGGGAGATCGGGATGGTCTACGTCGGCATCTTTGAGGCCTGGAACCCCGAACAGCTCGGCTACAGCTACCCCGCGACCGGCCCGCGGGTCGGGGACAACCCGCTGGGCGACGCCCAGCCCTACGGAGGCACCAGCGTCGGCGAGTACGCCTACCCGTGCCTGCGCGCGGTGCAGTGCGAGGTCATCACCGGCCGATACGCCAGCATCGACGATCTGCTCGAGGTGAACCCCATCAACGTCGAGGACGGCGACCCGATGTCGCCAGAGCAGTTCTACGACCAGTGCCAGTGGTACTACGGCTGGAACTCCCTCGCCGAGTTTCGCTTCCTCGGGGAGGAAGCCCTCGACTTCCGCGAGGACGAGTCCGGTGACTGGGTCGCGGACTTCCAGGCCGTGCACACGCAGATCCCCGCGGGCTCCATCGTCTGGGGCTTCGTGGACAACGACTTCACGACCTGCTCCGAGAACCAGGGCAGCATCAACCGCCGTCAAAGCGACGACGGGGTGTTCTTCCGCGAGGGGACCAACTTCGGCGACGTGCTGAACTTCCCCGACAAGTACATCACCGAGGGCGACGTGGTGAGCGGCCAGCCAGCGGTCATCACGGAAGACAAGAACGAGGGGTACCGCCTGGTCCTCGACGAGGTGATCGACTGATGCGAGCTCTCCTCCTCCTCTGCGGAGCCGGCCTTGCGCTGGTGGGCTGCGACCTCGACGGGCGCGAGCTGCTCCAGAACTACGATCCTGAGACGGGCGAGTCCCTGCCGGTGACGGTGGAGGACCTCGACCGCGTCGACGATCCCCCGGTGGTGTGCGCGGCGGACGATGTCGCCGACGGTCGCTGCGATGTCTTTACCGGTGGCCTCGGGCCATCGGACGTGGGCTCGGGACAGCTGAGCGGGGCGACCTACACGTTCAACGGCACGGGCGGGCGCGTGTGCGTCATCGTCGATCCGCAGAGCGTGTGGCGCGACGACAAGATGCTCGACGACACCGGCAACGAGACGACCAACCCCCTGATGCAGGACTTCCCCTACGACGACGGGGACCTCGACATGCTCGCCGGGCTCGCCAGCTACTACACCGGCACGCCGGGTGAGCTGATGGGCGACTTCGTCAACGACTTCGTGGACGACAACGGGGTCGCGCGCCGCGTGGACCTCAACGTGTGCTTGCAGGAAGACACGTTCGGCCAGACCGGCGGCACGGCAGGTCGGGCGACTCCCGAGGCGTGCTCCTTCGAGACGCTGGCGAACACGCCCTACCGCGTGGCGCTCTATGCCTTCTCGGTGCCAGTGGATGACAACAACCTGCGCTACGCATTCCAGGTCCGCGAGGGCGCCTGCCCCACGGTGATCGACGAGTGCACCCTGCGCGGCGACCGCGACCGCGCCGCGGAGGGCGCCCTGCCGTTCGACGCCGACAATGTCGAGGACATGTACTGCGAGGGCTTCCCCTCGGAGTAGGTCAGACGACGTGACCGAGCTGATCACATGGCTGGCCGAACACGGCTACCCCATCATCTTCCTCATGCTGCTCGCGAGCGGCATCGGGATCCCCGTCCCCGAAGACGTGCCACTCATCGCCGCTGGCATCCTGGCGGACAACGGCGGCATGCCGGTAGGAACCGCCAGCGCGGCCTGCGGAGTGTTCGTGCTCGCCCGGGACTCCATCGTCTTCTTCCTGGGCCGCCGGTACGGCGTCTCGGTGCTCGAGAACCGGTGGGCTCAGCGCATCGTCAAGCCGGCCACCGTGCATCGGGCGCAGCGCCACCTGCAGACTCGGGGGGCGCTGGTGGTGTTCGTCGGGCGGTTCCTGCCTGGCTTCCGCGCAGCGGTGTTCTTCGCGGCGGGCGCGAGCAAAGTGAGGCCGTCCACGTTCTTGTTGATGGACTTCCTCGCTGCGCTGATCTCCCTGCCGTTCTTCGTGTGGGTGGGCTTCAAGTTCAGTCAGAACCTGCCGCGCATCCAAGAGCTGGTCAGCCAGTTTCGAACCGCGTCTCTCTCGGTGGCGGCCCTCATCGCCCTCGTTGTGCTGTGGGGTTGGTGGAGGGCGTCCAAGAACGCTGAGCCCGCCGGAGACACCCCCGACAGCGCGGCGGAGGGCCCGGGCGCGGCATGAGTGAGGCCGACGAGGGGCCGCAGATCGGCCCAATCGAGGTGCGCATGCTCCCCCGGATGCGGGTGGCGCGCTGCTTCTTTCACGGCGCGACCAGCGAGCTGGCGCCGGCCATCGCGACGGTGGAGGCGGCGGCGCGGCTGCGAGGCGTGGGCCCGGTGGGGGTCGTCATCGTGGTCTTTCCCGAGCAGGTGCAGGCCCGGGTCGACGCGGGCGGGGGGATGGTGATCCCGCGGCTGCACGCCGAGGTGCGGGTGCCGGTCAGCAACACCGCCGCGCTGGTGCCAGGCGACGTGGACGTGGAGTTCGTGCGGGTGGACCGGGTGCGCGCGGCATGCAGGATGTACTCGGGCGAGGCAGGCGGCGCGCTAAGGGCCGCACAAGAAGGGATCTTCGCCTGGATGGACGACGCGGGACTGCCACGCCACGGCACGCGGCATCACCACGCGTACATGCCCAACGTCCGCCCTGGGGAGATCAGCATCGAGCTGCGGGTCCCCATCGCCAAGAAGGTACTGTCGCGGGCGTGAAACGAACCCTCATCTTTACCGCCCTTCTGCTCGCCCCTGGTTGCAATGCTGGCTTCGTCACGCCCGCGGATGACGACGACGTCGCCCTGGCCGATGACGACGACTCTACGGCCGCGGATGACGACGACTCCACCGCCGCGAACGACGACGACTCCACGGTCGCGAACGACGACGACTCCACAGCCGCGAACGACGACGACTCCACAGTCGCGAACGACGACGACTCCACGGTCGCGAACGACGACGACTCCACAGTCGCCGACGACGACGACGCGACGCTGCCCCCGCTCCCCGCGGTGCGGTGGGTCGCGATCGGCGACACCGGCGAGGGCAACGCGGATCAGCTGGCGGTGGCCGGGGCCATCGAAGGCGTGTGCGCGGCCCAGGGCTGCGACTTCGCCCTGATGCTGGGCGACAACTTCTACGACGTGGGCGTCGAGGACGTGAACGATCCGCTGTGGCAGACCATGTTCGAGACGCCGTACCAGAACCTGCAGATGCCGTTCTACCCCACGCTGGGGAACCACGACGGCGGCGCGCTGGGCACCGGGCTCGATGTGTTCCGCGGCAATGTGCAAGTGGCGTACACCACGTCCACGACGACGAACTGGACGATGCCGGACCGCTACTACGGCCACACCCACGACAACGTGGACTTCTTCTCCCTCGACACCTCGCTGATGTTCTTTGACGGCTTTCCCATCATCACGTCACTGAACGATGCGCAGGAGACCTGGCTCGCCGGCGCGCTCGCTGAGGCCACCGGTGACTGGAAGATCGCGTACGGACATCACCCCTACCTGTCCAACGGGCCCCACGGGAACGCTGGGAACTACGAGGGGCTGCCGTCGTTCACGCCCTATGCGGCGGGGACCGAGATCAAGGACTTCATGGACGCCAACGTCTGCGGGAACGTGGACCTGTACATCTGCGGGCACGACCACAGCCGCCAGTGGCAGGTGAACACGTGTGCGGGCACGGAGCTCATCGTCAGCGGTGCCGGAGCGAAGCGCACCGACATCGAGGGCAGCAACCCCGTGTATTGGCAGGACACCGACGACGACATGGAGGGCTTTGTGTGGTTTGAGGTGATCGGCAACACCATCACGGTCGAGTTCTGGAACAAGAACGGCGTGCTCGACTACACCGGCAGCTGGACGAAGTAGGCGCCATCAGGCTCCTCGCCGCCGCATGACCTCGCGCATCCTCGTCCTGCACGACACCCCGTCGGACTTCGCGGGCCTGCTCGCTGCGCGCTGCGCCGGGGCGGTGGTGGAGTACGCGACGAGCCCGGAGCAGGTCCTCCCCCAGCTCGCCGCGGTGCAGCCCACGGCGGTGCTCTCCATCAAGCACAGCCAGTTCCCCGGCGAGGCCCATCTGCCCGCTCTCCACTTCCCGTCGGTGCGCTGGTTCCACGTCGGTGGATCCGGCGTGGATCACCTCGGCACCTGGGACCCCGCGGCGGTCACGGTCACCCACAGCGCCGGGGTGCTCGCTCCCTTCCTCGCGGAGACGGCCGTCGCCGCGATGTTCTCCCTGGTGGTCGGGCTGCCCCGCTACGCCGACCAGCAGCGCGCGCGGCAGTGGCGGCCACACCGATTCCGAGCGCTGGCGGGGCAGACCTTGCTGATCGTGGGGGTCGGCAGCGTCGGCGGGGAGCTGGCGACGCGAGCCAAGGCTCTGGGCATGCGGGTGCTCGGCGTGCGCACCAGAGCCGCCCCGCACCCGGCCGTGGACCGGATGGTGTCGAGCGCCGACCTGCACGCGGTGCTTCCGCTGGCCGATGTGGTCAGCCTGCACATGCGCCTGGACGCAACCACGACTGGGATGTTCGACGCCGCCGCAGTGCGGGCCATGAAGCCCGGCGCGCTGCTGCTCAACTCCGCTCGCGGCGCCGTGCTCGACGAGGACGCCCTGCTGGCCGCGCTGCGATCGGGGGCGCTCGCCGGAGCGTGGCTCGATGTCTTCTCCCAAGAGCCGCTACCGCCGGAGCACCCACTGTGGGATGCGCCAAACCTGCTCATCACCCCACACTGCGCCGACCAGGTCACCGACTTTCCACGACGGTTCGCAGAGCGGTTCTGCGACCTGCGGGACCAGCGACCACCCCGGTAGCGCGGCCGAGGACATCATGCGTTTCCAGAACAAGACCGTGCTCGTCACCGGCGCCTCCCTCGGAGTGGGCCGCGCCACCGCCCAACACTTCGTCGCAGAAGGAGCCAACGTCGTGCTCTGCGCCCGGCGCCCCGGGCCGCTCAACGAAGCGGCGGCGGCCCTCGGTGCGCCCGAGCGGGTGCTGGCCGTTCCGTGTGATGTGCAGGATCTGGACGGGCTCGCAGCCCTCGTCGAGGCCAGCGTGCAGCGCTTCGGCGGTCTGCACGGGCTGGTCAACAACGCCGGCGCCCACTTCCGAGGGCCCGCCGCCGGCCGCTCCCCCGCGGAGCTGGGCCTGATGGTGGACGTCAACCTGCGCGCGCCCATCGTGCTGACCCGCCTCGCGCTGCCTCACCTCCTCAAGCACGGGGGCTTTGTGATTCAGGTGGCGAGCCTGGCGGGCAAGGTGCCCCTGGACGGTGCGGCGACGTACTCGGCGACGAAGTTCGGGATTCGCGCGTTCGCCTATGCGATGGCGGAGGAGCTTCGCGGCACCGGCGTGACCGTGTCTGCGGTGAGCCCCGGCCCCATCGACACCGGCTTCATCATGGATGAGCTCGACGAGGTAGAGGACATCGTGTTCTCTCAGACGATGTGCACGGCGGACGATGTCGCCCGGATGGTGCTGGACTGCGCCGCCGACGGCCGGGTGGAGCGCGAGTTCCCCGTGTCCGGCGGCAAGCTGGCGACGCTGGCGTATCTGGTGCCGGGGCTTCGCCGTTTGCTCAAGCCGGCCCTGGTCGCCAAGGGCGCGCGGCAGAAGGCAAAGCTGCGCGCGCTCAGGGGCGGCTGACCGTCAAGGCGGGATGACGAAGACGCCGCACCCCGACGCTGCCACCGCCACTCCAGAGTCCGCGTCGACGCCGAGCCCGCGCAGGAGCCAGCCCACGTCCACGCGGCCGACCTCCTGCAGCACACCACCCTCAGTGGACAGAGTCACCACCGAACCATCGCCGTAGTTCGCGACGTACAGGCGGTTGCGCGCGGGGTCGTGGGCCACGTCCCGGGGGAAGCGCCCGATGGGCAGGGTCTGCACGACGGTAAAGGTCTCCAAATCCAACACCTCCATCACCCCGGCGAGAGGGTTGGTGACGTACAGGCGGCCGGCGCCCGGGTCGGCGGCGAGACCGATGACGGGGTGAAACGTCTCCCAGTGACGGCCCAGGCGCAGGTCGGGCAGCACCTCCACCACCGCGAAGCGGAGGAAGTCGTAGAGAGTGGGCGCGTAGTGGCGACCGGAGGTTGGGTCGGTCTCGACGAAGTCCGACATCTGTAGGAACCGGGGCTGTCGGGTCTCGCCGCGGCTGGCGAACGTGTCGAGGTCGAACACCTCGAGCAGGGGGTTGCTCTGACCGCGGTTGGGCACGTAGGTCATCGCCAGCGTGCGTCGCTGCACGTCCACCGCTGGGTTTCCCGGCTCGTAGCCGAGCTCCAGAGTGCGCCCGCGGGTCACCGACTCGACCGCCTCGGGATCGCCGTGGGGGATCAGCTCCCACAGCGCATGGGCACCCACCCCGATGATCTGCACCATGGCGTTGCCGGTGCGCGGGTCCGTGACGATGCGCTCGGGCCACAGCGGACCGCCTGCTCCGTCTCGGCGGACGACGGTGCGGGCGCGCACGGCGGGGGCCGCGGGATCGATGACCTCGAGGAACCCACCGCGCTTGTCGATGCGCTTGAAGCTGGCGAGCACGGTGCTGCGACCGGGCAGCGGCACGGCGTCGTATGGATAGGCGCTGGAGTAGTCACCGCCCTCTCCGTGGCGGTCGATGAGCACGGTGGCGTCGGTGTTTGCGAGGATCTCGCGGCACTCCGCCGCGTTGGGGCCGAGCTTGAACCACGCCGTCTGTACAAACCCGGCGTAGAACAAGAGCCACACGGCAACCGTCCAGGGCAGCGGCCTTCCCCAGGCGCGACTCAGACCCATCGCGAGGACCAGGAGAGCGACGGAGGCGAAGAAGGAGCCCGGTCGCAGGCCCGCGTGTACGGCGATGTAGATGGGCAAGATCAACGCCACTGCCAGCAGCGGCAGGGTGGTCGCGAGGGAGCGAGGCCGCACCGGGGTGTCCGCGGGCCCTGTCGGAATCGCGCGGACCCAAGGCAGCGCGAGCGCGAGACCCAGCAGCACCACGAGGAGTAGCGGCACGTCGCCGCCCACCCGGATCGACACGAGGTAGCGCGCCACGACGGGGCTGAGCACCAACGGGGTGGCCAGCGTCAGGGCGCGCATCGGCAGGAGCGACAGCCGGTTCCGCCGAAGCACGATGAGCAGGCCCACCAGGGCGGCGCCCACCAGCAGCCACAGCCAGGGCGCCCCCAGCAGGCCGGCGAGCTGTCCCACCACCAGGGCGGCGCCGCCTCCTGAGACGCCCGCGAGCAATGCCCGCAGCCCGCCCAGGGTCCGGGCGCGGTGGCCGAGACCGAGCAACAAGGCCAGCCAAGGGAGGTAGATCGGCAGGGGCGGGACCGGCAGGCCCACCGCCCGAGGATCCGCGGGGCTCAGGGCGCCAGACAGCTCCAACAGCACCCCTGCCCCGAGCATGGCAACGACGGACGCCACGAGCCCAAACACCACCAACGCTGCCCACAGCGGGGCCCATTTCGCGCACCGCAGCACGCCCACGCCCGCAGCCACCGCCCCCGCATCGGCGGGGGGCAGCCGGGCGATGACGGCACGCAGGGACCAGGTGAGGGATCCCGCGGCGCCGACCCCGCCCACCACGGCGAGCGCGCGCGCGGCGCCGTCACCGGTCTGAGGGGCCCAGGGGATCAGCAGCCCACCGATCACCGCTGCGCACGGCACGAACAGGGCGCCAGCGAGCACCCCCCACGCGACCCCATCCCCAATCCGCCCGGTGCCGCGCAGCCAGGGCCAGAGCAAGCTCGCGAGCACCGAGAGCCCGAGCAATGCCGGCACAGGGACCTGCTGCACGGTGAACTGGTTGGCGAGCACCCACGCGCCGGCCTGCGCCACGCCCGCGACCAGCGCCAACGCGCGCACCGTGGAGGTCGGGTGATGGCGCCCGATGGCCAGCCGCAGCGCCGGCAGGAGCACCGCGCCTGCCACCCACCAAGACGGGCGCGGCGGCGGCCAAGCGCGCGCCGGGATCATCGACATCGCCCCCAGCACGCGGCCCAGCGGCCGAGCCGTGGCGCCGGTCAGCATCCCAACCGTCATCGCCACCGCCGCGGATCCGGCGAGCCACGCGAGGGGCCCGAGCATCGCCATCCACCGAGGCCGCCCACGCACCGCGGTGATCCAACCCGCGCCATGCACATCGAGGAGCCCGCAACCGCAGCCGATCGCGGTGAACCAGAGCAGCTGAACGACGTGGGTGCCGTAGCCGCCGTAGATGTCCGGCGCGTCCACCGTCAACGACACAGGCATCAGAAAGAACGGCACCCCGAGGGCCCAGGCGAGCACGGTGCGGTTGGAGTTCGGCTCCATGCCCCCATTGTGGCTTGGCCCGTTCGCTCGCGGCGTCGCCGCCGAGGAACAAGGTACTGTTGCCCGCCCACAGCGACGATTCCGCTCGCCAGGAGCCCTGATGCACACACACCCCGCCAGCGACGCCCCGCGCGTCACCGCTGCGTTTGTCACCCTGGCCACCGGGACCCACCCCAGTGGCAAGCGCGAGAGCGGCGTCACGCTGACCCGCCACGAGGTGCGTCAGCTGAGGCAGTTCGCAGAAGACGGGCACGGACTGCCCGCGGGCGCGCTCGCCATGGAGGCCCACCTTGGGTACCGGTTCTGCAACATTCCCGGGACCGAGCCCCCCGAGGTCCTGGCGCTCTACACCGAGATCCGCTCGCACGCGGGGACGGTCCCGTTCCACGAGCAACAACTCAAGGAGCGCTGCGAGGGACTCATCTTTGAGGCGCGACGCCTGACGGATGACGCCGGAGACCTGCTCGACGCCATCGCGGCGGGACCGGTGAGCAAGGCCGATCAGCTGACGTTCAGCCGTGTACTGCACGGCACCCAGGAGCGGGCGGCGCTCCAGGCCACCAAGGCCGGGGAGGCAGCGAAGGGGCTCATCGTGTTCGCGGAGGTCTGCACGGGATCACTGGGCGGCCGGGTGAACGACAAGCTCGACGGGCTCGCCGGAACGCCCCACGACTCCGACGTGTTCGGGCAACGCGCGAAGCTGCGGCGCCTCAACTCAGCCATCGAGGACACCCGCCGCGCCTATGTGCGGGCCCTCGGCGCGGACGAATTCAACATCCTTGGACGCCGGCTGGACCGGACCGTGTACGGCCAGACCGCCGTCGAGGCCCAAGAAGCCGCTGAGGCAGTCGTGTACGAGTACAAGAAGCTGGTCAGCCAGGTGGCGATCCCCCATCGCTTGCTCAAGTCGCTGGGCCACCGCCGGGCGGCGCTGAGTCAGGCCGCCCTCACCGCACGGGCTGGCGCTCACGGGGCGAGCCACCTCGCTTCGGTCTGGAGCACGACCAGCGCGGCGCTGACCGAGATCGTCACGAGCCTCGACGCGGCGAAGACACCGGCTGACATGCAGGCCCTGGCCGAGACACTGAAGCCTCTCGTCGATGCCTGGACCAAGGTCGCGGCGCTGGAAGAGGTCAACGACGACGTCTTCGCTTAATCGACGTCCCCCACGTCCCGGGCGCCAAACGCCGCTTGACCCCGCAACACCCCCGGGCTATCCCGCTATGTGCGGAGAGGCATGTCCGAGGGGTCAAGCCACCGCCTAGGGGACGATCGCATGTCACAGCTGAGCCGTTTTGCCACCACCCTGTCCTTGACCGCGCTCATCGCGCTCTTCGGATTGGGCTGCCCGAATCCCGCCGACGACGACGACTCCGTCCCAGACGACGACGATGTCAGCAATGACGACGACTCGGCCGGTGACGACGACGACTCCACCGAAGCTGAGGTCTTCATCACCCTCGGCGGTGCGGTCATCGCGGTCGATCGCGAATCTGGCGACGTGCTCAGCGCTGCGGACTACACCGAGCGCGGCGGCCCCATCATCGTCTACTTGACGACGGACCCCGCCGACCTCAGCGACCCGATCGCCAAGTTCGTGATGCTCGAGCCGAGCACATGGCAGACCACCGTGCTCAGCGACGGCAGCCAGATCTTCGTCGTGGCGGTCATTGACGACAACAACAACCGCATCATCGAGCAGACCGACATGCTGCGCGAGTACGCCAGCAACCCGCGCACGCTCGGCACCTCCGACCTGCTCAACCTCGACATCTACGTGGACCTCGCGGCGCCGAGCACCGGCGGTGGCGGCGGCGGCGGTGGCGGTGGCGGTGACGACGTCTGCTCCAACATCGAGGGATCCACGGTCCTGCTGGCCGGTGTGGACGGCGAGATCGTCATCACCGCGAACTCGGCGGATCTCGGAGTCGGCCCCTTCGCGGAGACCTACATCGAGGCGTCAGGTGCCTTTGAAATCTGCGTCAACGACGAGCGGCAGTACACCTCGCTGCTCGGCATCCACGACGCCGATGCCAACGGGTTCTTTGAGCCTTCGGACTCCATCGGCGAGGCCCAGATCAACCCCATCGCGCTCGGCATCGGCGACGTGATCGGCGCGGTCATCGAGATCCCGTCGGCGAACCCCATCACCTTGCCTTCGCCGCCCCCGTACGTGTACCTCGACGGCGACGTGGTCTTCCCCGCCTACACCTCGGGCGATGTGCTCGTGTTCGTGAGCGTCGGCAACACCATCTACTACTCCAGCACGCTGCCGGCGCCGGGCCCGTTCACGGTGCGCGCGCCGTCGAACACCGACGACGTCAAGGTGTGGGCGGTCATCGATGGGAACAGCGACGGCGCCTACGACATCCTGCTCGACCCCTACGGCGAAGAGTCGCCGCTCGACACCGCCACGTACGACGTGCAGGGCCTGCTGGTCAGCATCGTCGACCCCTACGACAACTCCATCACCGGCGAGGTCACGTGGGCCGGTCTGGTGAGCCCCGGAGACGTGCTCCAGGTGGCGCTGCTGGCCGACCAGCCCGGCAGCGGTGGTGGCGCGCCGGTCGCGGTGCTCAGCATCACGGACCCGACCTTCCCCCAGGAGTACACCATCCCCGGCTTGCTCAGCGGCACCTACTACGTCACGGGCTACCTGGACGTGGGTGGTGACGGCGGCGGAGCGCAGCCGAGCGAGGCCGTGGGCTGGGTCGGCGGATCGCAAGGTCCCACGCCGATCGTGCTGAGCGGCGAGAGCCACGTGACCGGCAACGACTTCACGCTGAGCTACCAGTCTGCGGCGCCCTAGAGCGGTTCACCTCTCTAGTCCTGCCCGTCCCCGCTGTCGCCGCCTTCACCGAGCTCGGTGAGCGGGCCGACCAGCTTCACAGCCAGCTTTGCTCCCTCTGCGGGGGGCGCGAAGTTGGTCGCTGGAGCGCTCGCGAGGTCCCCGACCGACGGCAGAAGGCCGCCGTCCAGGTCCAGCAGCACCATCATGTCGCCGGTGATCGGTAGGGTCGCGGTCAGCTCGACGGGCCAGGTGAGCTCGAGCTCGTCCGACGCCCACACCAGCGCGGGCTCCCGGCTCAGCGGTCCCACAAAGGGCCCGTCCGCGGACGCTGGCAGGCCGACGACAAGGACCCGCCCCTTCTTCAGGAACGGCGGCTTGATCTCCGTATCCACGACCAGCGTGCGCTGCACCGTCTCCACGGAGTCCGGTGGGGCGCTGGCTGCGCCCTCGGATGGAGCGGTGCCCCAGGGGCTCTGGAGCCGGAAGGTAGTGCCCGCTCCGCCCGCGACCACCGGCGTGGGTCCGCTGGCCAGCTCACCCTCCGTCGGCAGGTCGTCCCCGTTGAGGTCAACCATCGCGAAGTACGTGAGATCGGGGTAGAGGCCGGCCTCGGTCTTGGCCGTCTCGCTGAAGGCCACGCCCTTGACCACCATGAAGTGGGCCGGCCGCACCCCTTCGCGGGCCCAGGTCCCCTCGATGTCGCCGGGCTTGAAGCCGATGAACAGCACCCCGCCGGTCGCGATCTCGGGGAGGACCGCCATCTCCAGCGTCACCGCCTGGGGCGCCGCCGGCTCCCTGGGGGCTTGTTCGGCCTCGCCTCCCGGCCCTGCCGACTCTCCGGCGGTTGCGTTGCCGGTGCAGCCCACAAGGGCCGTTGCGAGGAGGATAGGGGTGAGCCGCATGGCGCAAGAGTAAGCGAGAGAGATTCGCGGGGCGACCGTGCAGCCGTCAATGGGCGGCTGGGTCCAGGCTACTGGGCGACCACCTGGAACACTCCACCGCCACTGCCGGCGACGTAGACCTCGCCCGCTGCGTCGCGCCCGAACGTCGCCGCGGGCAGCTTGCCGCCGGTGAGCATGTGGGCCTTGCCGCGTCCGCTCCAGGTCGACGGGCTCCCCAGATCGAGGGCCCGCAGATCGAGGGCCCGCAGGAGCTGGGTGGAGTTATCGCCCATCAGGTACATGCCCTGGAGCGGCCCCGCCGCGGTCGCAACCACCCCGCCAACCACCGCGAATCCGCCGGTAGGAGAGGCCTTCCCTTCGCCCCGGCCGTACTCGAACAGCGGGCTGACCAGGCTCTTGTTCACTTCGCCCACGCCCTTGCCGGGGTGGTTCAGGGTGCCTTCGCGCACGCTCCAGCCGTAGTTGCCGCCGCGCGTGACCGCGTCGATCTCCTCCCGGCGGGACTGACCCGTATCTCCGACCAGCAGCACGCCTGCCGGCACCCCGTCGAGCCCCGCGGGCGTGAACTCCATGCGCCACGGGTTGCGGAAGCCGTAGGCCCAGATGAGAGGCTCATGATCGGCCTTGCCCACAAACGGGTTGTCGGCGGGGACCAGGTCGTCGGCGGAGAGATCGAGCCGGAGGATCGAGCTCGTGGGGTAGCTGACATCCTGGCCGCGACCGCACGGATCCATCTGCGCGCCGCCGTCGCCCACCGACACATAGAGCATCCCGTCGGGGCCGAACTGCACATGCCCCGCGTTGTGGCCCTCGCCTGGCTGGTTGCGGCTGAGGAGCTCCCGCCCAACCACCGTGCCGCTGGGGTCCTCGCTGTCCGGGTACACGGTCCACTCGGTGACCACAAAGGCACCGCCGCAGCCGTACTCCTCGCCCATGGCGCAGATCTTGGGCAGGTTCTTGGTCGTGAACGCAGGCAAGCGCTTGCAGTTCGCGTTGGCCTCATCGGTGCGAGGGACCGTGTGATAGGTGAAGAACTGATGCGTCCCGGAGGCAAACTGCGGGTGCAGCGCCAGGCCGAGCAGACCGCGCTCGGGATTCACCGAGGCGACGCCATCCAGAGCCAGCCACTCCTTGCTGTCGCCGGTGGCACGGTCGATGACGGTCACGGTGCCGCCCTTGTCGGCGATGACGATGTGCTCGCCGCCGCCGTCCTCCAAGCTCGCAAACAGCAGGGCGGTGGGCGTGCCGACGGAGATCGCCTTCCCGCCGGCCTTCAGCGGCTCCAGAGCGACCCCGATGTCCGGGCACTCCCAGCCGCCGTCCGCGCTGCACGGCTCCGGCGCAGGGGTGGGGTTCGCGGCCAGCGAGACCAGGGAGACGAGCGCGGCAGCGCCGAAGCGCAGCGAGGGTGACGGCATCGAGGTTCCTCCAGGGGGCATCGTAGACGGATGGACCGGATCCGGAGGCCCGCCGGGGCGGCGAGGGCCGCAGACGCTCAGGCCCGCGGCTCGCCGAACTCTTCGCGCGCGCGCCGGACGGCCGAGTACGCCTCGTTGATCTTCACCGTGAAGCGGTGGGCCTCGGCCTGGCGATGGGGCGCATGGGCGAGGCGATCGGGGTGGTTGTCGCGCATGAGGCGGTTGCGCGCGGCCTTGATCCTGCGAAGCGGGGTGCCGCGGTCTACACCGAGCACGCGCAGCGCCGACTCCAGCTCTGCCTCGAGCCGCTCCCGGGCGCGGCGCGGGTTGCTCGACCGACCGGGTCCTCGGCGATCCTCGGTGGACCGGCGGTCACTGGCGGCGGGGGCGCGGCGCGGGGTCCAGCCCTGAGCGGTCTCCTCAAAGAAGGCGAGCACGTCGAGCTCCGGGGCGTCCTGCAGAGCGAGGCGGCCTGCGCGGTCGATGTCACGAGCGCGCAGAAACGCGCCGAGGCCCCGGACGCTGAGGCGAGCGAGGCGCGGCAGCGCGGCACTGGACGCAGCGAGCTCGGGGTGGAAGCCCACGAGCGTCGGGCCGCGGTAGAGGTAGTAGCCGGGCGGCGGCGGGAAGGCACCCTGGAGCCCGGCCAGGTTGATGAGCGGCTGCAGAGCGGCGCGGGTCTTGGCGCAGTCGCCGTCCACGGACCGCAGATCGAGGCGCCCCAGGCGCAGGTCAGTGCCGAGGCGCCCGTGCAGCAGCGTCTTGAGCACCACCCCGAACGGCGCGCCGTCGTGGGCGTGAAGGATCCGCAGGTTGCGGCGGCCCAGGAAGTCGGCGAGGGAGCCGACGTTGAGCTCGCGAATCAGCGGGGCGGCAAAGGCAGCGACTGCGTCCATGGACCCATCGTTCGCGGACGAACGGCGAGGGTCAAGGGCTTTATGGGAATTTGCGCCAAGGTCGGCTCACGCTGCGGCGGTCAGCCTTCGCAGTACCACCCGGTGAGCTTCGGGCTGCGCGCTTCGTTCCAGCAAGACTCGTCAGAGGTGTTCGCAGAGATGGCGGTGACGAGGGCGGGCTCCCAGTCCTGGCCCGGCGTGGTCGTGGCGTCGGCCCGCACGCACTGCGACCAGCCGAGGATCTCCCGGGACTCGCCGGCGGGGATCTCGATGCCGGCCTCGAGCGCGTCGGGCACCACCACGTTCACGGGCTGTCCCCCGCACAGGTCCACGTCCCATTCATTCCAGGTCGCCACGAACAGCGGACCGGACGTCTCGTTGTCCACCCACACGCACACCTCCACTCCCATGCCCGAATCCCGAGCTTCCACCGCCATGGTGGCGGCCGGGTTGTCGCAGGAGCCCGGGGTCCCAGGCGTCGGCGCGCGGTTGGGAGGGCACGCCACCAGCAGGGGCAGCGCCAGGCACAGGACGGAAGAGATCGTTCGCATCTCCAGAGGCTACCGAGACGGCGGCGGCTCCGCTGCTATCGTTCGCGCCGTGTTTCGACGCATCCTCATCGCCAACCGTGGAGAGATCGCACGACGCATCATCCGGGCCTGCAATGCCCTGGGTGTCGAGTCTGTCGCCGTGCACTCCACCGCCGACGCCGACGCGCCCTACGTGTCCGAAGCCACCACCTCGGTGTGCATCGGTCCACCGCGCGCCGCCCAGTCCTACCTGCTGCCCGAGGCCATCCTCCAGGCAGCAGCGCAGACTGAGGCTCAGGCCATCCACCCTGGCTACGGCTTCCTCTCCGAGAACGCGCTGTTCGCGCAGATGGTGCAGCAGCAGCGTCTTGCGTGGATCGGGCCGCCTCCCCGAGTCATCCGCATGATGGGCGAGAAGTCGCCGGCCAAGGACGCCATGCGCGCGGTGGGACTGCCGATGGTGCCTGGCTCCGATGGCCTGCTCGACTCGCTCGATGAGGCCATCGCCGTCGCGGAGACCATCGGCTACCCGGTCCTTCTCAAGGCGGATGCGGGAGGCGGCGGCAAGGGCATGCGCCGCGCCGACACGCCGGCCGAGCTCGCTGACGCCTGGGTGTCCGCCCGGGGCGAGGCGCTGGCCGCCTTCGGCAATGACGCCGTCTATCTGGAGCGCTACCTCACCACGGGACGTCACATCGAGTTCCAGGTGCTCGCGGACTCCTGGGGGAACGCGGTGCATCTGTTCGAGCGCGAGTGCTCGGTGCAACGGCGCCACCAAAAGCTGCTGGAGGAGGCGCCATCGGCGTCGCTGAGCCACGAGCAGCGCATGGAGATGGGCAACCGGGTCGCCGCCGCGTCGGCGGCCATCGGCTACGTGGGCGCAGGCACCGTGGAGTTCCTACAGGACCCCGAGAGCGGCGAGCTGTTCTTCATCGAGATGAACACGCGCTTGCAGGTGGAGCACCCGGTCACCGAGGAGATCACCGGCGTCGATCTGGTGCAGGCGCAGATCCGCATCGCCGCGGGTGAGAAGCTGTGGTTCACCCAGGACGATCTGTCCATTGACGGCCACGCCATCGAGGTGCGCATCAACGCCGAGGACCCCGACAACAGCTTCCGCCCCGGCCCCGGCACTCTGAGCAAGCTCGTGGCGCCCACCGGCGACCGGATCCGCTGGGACGCCGCGGTCGTCGAGGGCTCGCGCATCTCGCCGCACTACGACTCCATGGTGGCGAAGCTGATCGTCTGGGCGCCGGACCGAGCTGCCGCGATCGACAAGACCCTGGCTGCCCTGGACGACCTCCTTGTGCAGGGCATTCCGACGACCAAATCGCTGCACCAGACCATCCTCGATGCCCCGGACTTCCGCGCCGGTGACCTGCGCGTGGGCGTCATCCCCGGGCGCCCCGACCTGTCCGAAAGCGTGGTCTGACATGGCGAAGATTCATCTGCACCCCATCGGCAAGGACCGCGAACAGGCGCTCGACGCCGCCACGTTCGCCGCCCAGACCGCCTCGATGGAGGAGCGCGAGGCCCGGATCACCGCCGGCCGAGACTGGGTGGCCGACGGCTGGGGCGACAAGGGCCGCTCCCGGGTCCATCGCAAGGGCAAGCTGACCGTCTGGGAGCGCATCGAACTGCTGCGCGATGCCGACTCGCCGGTGCTGCCCGTAGGAACGTTCGTCAACTTCGAGAACGAGTACGGCGAGCGCAAGCAGACCTCGCCGGGCGCCGGCGTCGTCACCGCGTTCATGAAAGTGCACGACCGCTGGGTCATGGTCATCGCCAACGACAACACCGTGGCCAGCGGGTCTTGGTGGCCGCGGACCCCCGAGAAGATCATCCGCGCCCAGGAGATGGCGGAGAAGCTGCGGCTGCCGGTGCTCTACATCGTGGACTGCTCGGGGCTGTTCTTGCCCGAGCAGGCGAACACGTTCCCGGGGGCCCGGGGCGCGGGGCACATCTTCAAGCGCAACGCGGTGCTCTCGGCGCAGGGCGTTCCGCAGATCGCTGGCGTGTTCGGGGACTGCATCGCCGGCGGTGGGTACATGCCCATCATCTCGGACAAGGTCTACATGACCGAGCAGGCCTACATGGTGATCGCCGGAGCGGCGCTCATCAAGGGCGCGAAGTCCCAGAAGATGACCAGCCACGGCATCGGCGGCGCCGACGTGCATGTGGGCGTGTCGGGCTGCGCGGACTTCCGAGTCCCAGACGACGAGCACTGCATCGCGGCGATGCGGCGCGAGGTGCAGTCCCTGCCGAGCAGCGCGGTCCCCTATTACCGCTACGGCGTGGACGCCGCGCCGCCCCGGTTCCCCGCAACGGATCTCACCGGGATCCTTCCCGCGAATCACCGCGTGGCCTACGACACCCGCGAGCTGATCGCCCGGCTCGTGGACGCCTCGCTCTTCTGGGAGGTCCTGCCGGACACCGGGACCGAAGTCATCACGGGCATCGCGCGCATCGCGGGGCTGTACGTGGGGATCCTGGCCAATGCCTCGGGCCTCGTGGACGACCCTGAGACCGGCGGAAAGCGGCCCGCGGGCATCCTGTACAAGCACGGCATCGCCAAGCTCAGCGCGTTCTCGCGGGCCTGCAACGACGACGGCATCCCGCTGCTGTGGCTGCAGGACATCTCGGGGTTCGACATTGGACCCCAGGCCGAGCGGCACGGGCTTCTGGGCTACGGCAGCTCGCTCATCTACGCCAACAGCACCAACACGGCGCCCATGGCGACGGTGCTGCTGCGCAAGGCGAGCGGGGCGGGTTACTACGCGATGGCGGGCCTGCCCTACGACCCAGTGCTGCAGCTGAGCACGCCCGTGACGCGGCTCGCGGTGATGGAGGGGCGCACGCTGTCCATCGGCGCGTTCAACACCAAGCTCGACGACGACTTCGAGATCCTCGCGGACACCGAGGAGGAGCGCGGCAAGATCGCCTCGGGCATGAAGGCAGTCGAGGAGCGCATCGAGGCGGACATGGACCCCATCGCGGCGGCGAGGCAGATGGACACGGACGAGATCGTGCTGGTGAGCGAGCTTCGGGAGCGCCTCGCGGCGTGGGCGGAGATGGCGTACCAGGCGCCGGGGCATCGGCGCATCAAGAACCCTCGGATCTGGAGTCTGCACGACCTCGACCTGCTCGCCGGGAGCGGATCGTGAGCGCCGCGATGAACGCTCTGCTGGGCAAGGGTCCGCACGACGACGGCGTGACCGCGCGTCTCGATGCGCCGCATGTGGGGCTGTTTCGTCCGAGCGTGGAGGTGGGCGACGGTCTGGTTCCGGGCAAGGAGCTGGGCCGGCTGGTGATCCTGGGGCGCGTCCAGCGGGTCCTCGCGCCAGCGGGCGCCCGCGGAGCGGTGGTCTCGGTCGCCGGGCGTGGCGCGGTGCAGTACGGCCAGGAGCTGGCGACCCTGGGCGCCGCCAACGCGATCGCAGCGGAGGTCGCGGAGATCGACGAGGCCGAAGCGACGGAGGGCTTTGCCCTGCGCGCCCCCATCGACGGCATCTTCTACGCGCGTCCGAGCCCCGCGGCGCCGGCCTACGTGGCGGTGGGCGACCGGGTGACCGAGGGCGCGACTCTGGGCTTGGTGGAGGTCATGAAGACCTTCAACCCGGTGACGCTGAGCGGGCCGGGGGCCCCGACGAGCGGCGTGGTGACGGCCGTGCTCGCCAGCGACGGCGACGAGGTCGAGGGCGGCGCTCCGCTCTTTCGGGTGCGCGCGGAGTGATGGCGTGAGAGCGGCGGCGCTCTGGGCGGGGCTGGCGCTGCTGGCCGGGTGCGGCACCACAGGCCCGGGCTTCGAGCTCATGGCGCAGACAACCCTGCCGTCGTTTGACTGCGCAGACGAGGAGCTGTCGTCCACCATCGCACCGCTGCGCGGGCGACTGCTCGGGAACACGGGTGCGCCTGCCGCGGGAACGGTCGTCCAGTTGGACGCGACGCCGCGAGGACTGGTGCGGGTGTTCGACGCGTCCGCGGTGGAGGCGGTAGGCCCTCCGAACGGAGAGGCCCCCTGGGAGGATCTGCTCGTCGCCGGACAGATCTGGGCCGACTTCACCGGCGCCGTGGACACCACCAACTCCGCTCCGATCGCCGAAGTCACGACGAGCTCCATCGGCGCGGTGGACGCCTGGGTCCACGTCGATCTGGTGAGGATCTGCGAAGAGGCGCTCCCGTTTGACGGGGTCGCTGTCGTCACGCTCTCCGCCGGCACGCTCCGCCAAGAGTTCGCGCTGACCTACGCGGGGCAGGAGTGATGGTGCGCGGGCTGGGGATCGCCACGTGGTGCGCCCTCGCTGGGAGCGCGGGCTGCGCTGTGACCCCGCTCGAGACTCCTCCGGACCTGACGCTGCCCGACTGCGCAGAGCTCGACGGGAACGGCACGCTGTTCATCGAGTCGCGGGTCCGCGGCGCGGGGGTCCGCAGCGACGGCACCCAGGAGCTCACCTGGACTGTGGCCACTCCGCGATGGATCGCGCTCCTCCCGGAGAGCGAGACACCCGCCGGCGTCGAGACCACGGTCGCCGGACTGCCAGCCGTGCTCAGCACGGAGCCGGTCGACGAGGAGGCCTACGCGTCCACGTTTGCGCGCTTGCCTGTCGATGCCCGCACGGCGGCGGTGTGGGCGCGGATCGATCTGCGGCAGCTGTGCGGTCCGAGTCCGCCCGATGCGCCGCTGACGGTGTGGATCAGCAGTGCGATCCGCACCTGGCCGTGGCTGCTCGCCCCGGGAGGCTAGCGCTCCAGCGCGACGGCGCCGAGCAGGTGGAATGGGCGCTCCGAGAGACCTCGGCGGAAGCGATCGATGCTCCACACCTCTTGCCCCGCGACGCTGACCACGACCCGCTGGGCGTCGTAGTACTCCTCGTCTTCGTACCAGGCCGAGTACATGAAGGTGCGGCTGTCGATGTCGAGCAGCGGGCCCAGGGTGGGGCACGAGTCGCCTTGAGACATCGGGTACTGCACGACCTCGTCATCCTGAGACCAGGTGAAGGGGCCCTCGCAGTCGTAGGTCTGGCTGAGCACGATGGGGCCGGACTCCTCGTCGCCGGGCACGATCCGTGAGGCGGGGTGTAGGTCGCCGTCCGGGAGTAGATCACGCTGGATGTCCAGCTCGGTAGTGGGCGCAAACGACGCCAGCTCTACGTTGCGCTGGGTCAGCCCCGCCTCGTCGGTGTCCCAGCGGTGCAGGCCGAGCACGAGCCGTCCGGAGCCGTCGTCGGCGAGGCGCGCGAGGGCGGCGGGCTCCAGGCCCTCCCATCCTTCATTGATCAGGTGGGGCGCGAACTCGCTGACCGGCCAGCGGCGCACGGGCAGGCTCGCGTCGTCGTAGGGCACCGACAAGATCTCACGCAGCGTCGTGGAGACGTACGGCGAGGAGTTGGTGGGCAGGATGAGCAGCGCGCCGTCCCGAGCAGGATCAGGCACCACCTGCATGTCCCAGGTCCAGTTGGGCTCGGACAGCAAGATGAGCTCGCCCGTCTGCGGCAGCTCGATACGGTGGCGGTAGATGCGCGCCAGGACCCGGGACTCCCCGGTGTACGCGTCGCCTTCCCAGACGACCTGCGACTCCTCGGCCGGCCCGTACAGCAGGTTCGAGGCGACGAAGCGGCCAGGGCCCAGCGCGTCGAGGGAGCGCAGCGGCGGCGGGTAGTAGGACACTTCCTCCCACGCGAAGGGCAGCTCGAAGCTGGAGATGACCTGACCGAGCGGATCGATGATGTCGTAGCGGTCGGGAGCGTCCTGGGCGTAGTAGCAGTTGACGCAGCCCTCGGTGAGATCGACCCAGGCGACCGCAAAGACGGTGTCGGGCAGATCACCCGGGTTCAGGTTCCCCCACGGTGACGCCGGGCCCCCGTTGCCACCGCCAGGGTTCTCTGCGGTGTTGTTCACGCCGGTAGTGACGCCATCCTCAGCCTCATCGAGTGGCTCAGGCGCAGTGCGCAAGCTGGCGTCTCCGGCGCAGCCCGCGAGGGCGAGGAGGGCCGCGGCGCTGAGGGCCCGGGCCCCATAGGCGATGGCGGCGGGACGGACGAGGTCGAAAGCGCGGTGTTCCATGCAGACATCCTGCGACCCCACCCTTCACAAGAGAAGCGAGATCTCCTTGGCGGGACTGTATGGCAGCGCTTGCCAGTCCGGCGTGCACCGTCATCCGGGCTCGGCAGGCGGGTCTCGCACAAGCAAGACGGGCCCCCCACCCGAAGGTGGGGGGCCCGTCACCTGCCCGATCGCAAGGCCACAGAGGGCCGTTGAGGATCGCTACTACTCGCTGCTGTCGTCGTCGTCGCCGTGACCCGAGTCGTCGTCATCGTCGTCGCCGTGACCCGAGTCGTCGTCATCGCCCACGCCGCTGTCGTCATCGTCATCGTCATCGTCGTCGTCGTCGCC